>QWCQ01000560.1_pt1 | contig 36035 bp, 25 predicted proteins | sample 1972701 | NCBI WGS metagenome assembly QWCQ01 (sample SAMN09866704, study PRJNA288562) | Human gut metagenome isolate pre4_stool, whole genome shotgun sequencing... | reverse complement strand
GAGCAGCAGGAGGAGGACGAGAGAGCCGTATCGTATCTCATTCTTCATCTTCATCACTATCCTATCTATTTATCTCTCGATCTCCGCCAGCCCATAGAGTGCCTCGATGTACTCTATCCTGTGGAGGTCGGCCGTCTGCCTGGCGGCCGTATACTTCGTCAGGAGCTGCAGCGCATCCCGGCGTGTCATCACGCCCTCCTCCACCTGCACGGCGGAGCGGTCGTTGATGCTCTTGCGCAGTGCCACGATCTCCTCATCAAGTCGCATCTGCTCGGCGCTCTGCTGCACCTTATGCCGTGCCTGTGCCAGTTCGGCAGAGGTCTTTTGCTCAAAGGTCTGCCGCTGCATCTCCGCCATCTCCGTCATCCCCCGGAGTCGGGTCCGCCGCGCCCCGAGGCCATAGAGCTGACCAAAGGTCCACTGGAAGCTCAGCCCCACCATCCCGAAGGGGTGCGCCCCGGGCTTAAAGAAATTGGGGTACGGATCGGAATACATCGCCGTGGCGGTCAGCATCACCTGCGGCACCAGTCCGGCGAGATAGCTGTCGTAGGTCGCCTTCGCCTCGGCGGTCAGCGCATCGTAGTACCGGTGCTCGGGACGAAGCGGGGCGACCCGTCCGCCGGCCGGAGCCTTGGGCTCGATCGGGGTAGGGGGCAGGACCACCTCCGTCCCCTCGCCCAGCGGGAGACCGGTGTAGATCGTCAGCGCCTCCAGCAGTGCCAGGCGCGTCTCCTGCAGTGCCGCACGGTCCTGAGCCGCCCGCAGCAGCTCCACCCGGATCTCCTCCGCATCTGCTCGGGTGCCCACGTCATTGGCTATCGCCACCTCGACCCGCTCCTCCTGACGGCGAAGCTCCTCGATGAGCGTCGTCTGGAGGGCGGTCTGACCGTCCACCTTGAGCAGTCCGAAGTAGATCTCCGTCACCGACTTGCGCACCTCCCTCAGCACCTCCTCCATCCGAGCGTCACTCTGAGCCTGCGAGGCTCGCATCACTGCCCCCTCGGCGGCGGCATGGCCACCGTCCCAGAGCAATTGAGCGACCGATATGCCGACGCCCCGCTGCATCTTGGGGATCGAGGGAATCTTGATCTGTGAGGCAATGCTCGCCATCGTCTCATCCATCATGCCGTCCCACACCTCCTGGGTGAAGCCCATTTGCTTAAGAAAAGAGGGGATCGCCACCTGCAGCTTCTCCCCCTTGATCAGGTCCTGCTTCGTCGGATTAGGCACATCGGAGAGGTAATTGACCCCGCCGGTAAGGCTGATCTGCGGGATGTAGACGTACTTCATCGCCCGGCTGCTCTCCCGAACCACCCGGTCCATCACCTCCCGCTGCCGGAGGAGAGGGAAGTGGCTCTCCGCTGCTGCGCGCACCTCCTCGAGGGTGATCGTCCGGAGGGTATCCCCCTCGGCGCGAACCGGGAGGCAGCCCGCCACCAGGATGACGGCGAAGAGGATATATCGAATAGGCTTACTCATATTGATTGGCTCTCATAGGATCGTAGATCTCCACAAATCTACCAGTTTCTCGCCAACTTTTGTGAGCAAAGGAGGTTCCTCGAAGGGGTGAAGCACATGAGCATTGGGGTAATCATAGACCAAGGGGTCGGTCGTAATGGTGATCGTTGGAGGGAGCGACCAGCAAGGGGTCGCATATATATAAGGTGTCTCGCCGGTGACCCGGGGTCGTCGGGGCTACGCCCCTTGACCCGGGTCTAAAAAACGGGCACCCCTGTAGGGGTGCTTCATTCACCAATCTTCTCAATGAGATGAATTGCTTCTGTACCTCTCAAATGCGTAGCCCTGAGAGTAGCCTTACATTGCTTCGGTTTTAGATTTATTTGGTAACTTGGCGGTGGAATATCTATCCGGTAGACCTTTCGCATAGGAAAGGTCGCCGCTTGACCACAATTAAATATATACTTGAGATGAAAAGACTGTTACTATCACTGCTGATGCTGCTCACTTCGCTCTCCGCACTGGCGGGAGATCGTCTCGAAGTGGGAGTCTTTGCCGGACATGGAGGGGCTCAGACCTGTGTCGAGGAGACCTACGCCGCACTGCTGATGGACCGCTCCATCACCCCTCACTACATCTTCAGCCGGGACATCGCCGGCGGCGCACTGGATCGGCTCGATGTGCTGATCCTGCCCGGAGGGGGTGGCTCCACGGAGTACCTGAACTTTGGCAGCCTCGGCGCTGAGAAGATCCGCCACTTCGTCCGGCAGGGTGGGGGACTTGTGGGCATCTGCGCCGGTGCGTACGAGCTCACCAATACACCCGACTACGCCTGCCTCCGGATGAGCGGGGCAAAGGCGATCGACATCGAGCACGACACTCGAGGGCTGGCGGTCTCCATGGTGACCCTCACCCCGGAGGGGAAGAGCTCTTTCCCCGAGCTGGCGGATCGGGATACGCTGTATATAATGTACTATGAGGGTCCGGTGTTGGTCCCGGACGACAAGGGCGAGATCGCCTACACATCTCTCGCCACGATGGAGAGCGACATCCATGAGTATGGTGTCCCCGGCGGGGTTACTAATGACAAGCCCTTCATCATCACCGGTGCGTATGGCTCCGGGAAGACGCTGTCCATCATCGGTCACCCGGAGAATACCCCCGGCATGCAGTGGATGGTACCGCGGATGGCGCATATGGTCTCCTCACGGACAGTTACTGAGCAGATCGATCCGAAGTTCATCGATCCGACTCACTTTGAGCGGGAGATCAAGATGAATGAGGAACGACGCCGCTACGAGAGCGATGCCTACGATCTGCTCCTCTACGCCGCCCCCGAGAAGAAGGTGGAGGTGCTGGACACGCTGATGGAGATGAATTCCTGGAGTGCCAAGGGCTGGATCCAGGGTCTCCTCTACGATGAGTCGCCGCTGGTACGAGCTGCAGCCGCCCGCTGGCTCGGCAAGACAACTTACCTCCGCTACCGAGACGACCTCCTGGCACTACGCTCCGCTGAGACCGATCCGGAGGTGCGGCAAGCTGTCGAGGAGGCGCTCCGACAGATGGAGCCCTAATACCCGAGATTGGCAAATGCAGGTGACAAAAGCGGCCAAACACACTCGAAGACGCTCTTTATTCCCTTTTTTCATGCGTTAAGAAGGGCGAGAATTGTAGTTGGGACAAAAAAATGTTACATTTGCCTCGTGATTACAGCCCAAAGTGTAACCTGATGGATACCGAAGACTTAGCATAGATAACGAACATTAGAGATTGAAACCCATTGAGATTATGAATACCAGGATTTTAAGCCTATCCCTCCTAGGGTTGTTCGCCATTTCGGCAAGCGTCTCCGCACAGGAGGTGACCTCCCAGGAGGAGTATCTTGCCACCACCCCGGCAAGGAAAGTTGCTTTTGAGCCCTCTTGTAGGCACTGGTTTATCCAGGCTTTCGGGAGTCTATCTATGCCTTTTGACATGCAGTGGAGTCACGACTCCCAGGCAGAGCTTCGGCGAGATGCTGACTTCGGCGATCGTGCCAGCTGGGGGGCAGGACTTGCTGTAGGACAGCACCACAACCCCTACTTCTCTACCCGTCTTGCACTGGACTACCACACCATCCCGGTCTTTGGCTACAATAGGACCGACGGTGAGAAGGGACCGCTGCAGCTCCGGGCGCTCAATCCCCACTTCGACTTCATGTTTGACCTAGTCAATTACTTCTCTCCCTACGACGAGAGCCGGGTCTTCCACGTAGTCCCCTTCCTCGGCGTCGGCTACCTCGGCACCAATGTTTCCGGCTATGAGAGCTACGATACTGCTGCTCCTCATGCGCGTGGCTACTCTCAGGGTGCCTGCGACGCCAACTTCCTCAATATCTTCAATTCGAAGGGCGTCAACAACGAGGACAACAACTTCTTCCGTGAGCTGGATCACTCCATCTCGGCCAACCTCGGACTGGACATCAACATCAACTTCCACCCGCGTGTGGCGCTGACTATCGAGCCGATGGTGCTCTTCTTCCCCGGTCTTGAGGCTACCGATGCCCTCGGTGCTGTCCGCGGTGGACTCACCTGCAATCTCGGCGAGACGCTCTGGAATGGCGTACAGCCGATGGACTGGGATCTCGTCAACGGTCTGCAGAGTCAGATCAATGACCTTCGCAGCCAGAATGCCGAGCTCAGCAAGCGCCCCGTTCGCTGCCCCGAGTGCCCAGAGGTAAAGGAGACCGTAGTGGAGAAGAACTATGAGAATGTCGTGTACTTCCGTATCGACAGCTCCAAGATCGACAAGAATCAGGAGATAAACCTCTTCAACACTGCCGAGTACGTCAAGGCTAATAACACCCCGATCACCGTGACGGGCTATGCCGATGTACAGACCGGTCGTGCTGACTACAACATGCAGCTCTCTGAGAAGCGTGCCCGCAACGTGGCCGACAAGCTCATCAGCGAGTATGGCGTCCCCTCTGAGCTGATCACCATCGACTACAAGGGATCCGATGTACAGCCTTATGATGTCAATGCGTGGAATCGCGTCGTCATCATGAAGACCAAGTGATATTACCTGAGGAGTCTTACGTGACCCTAAGTTTCTATGGACCAATTTTAGGTGAGTTTAAGGGTTGTACAGCTTTTGTACCCCCATCAATGGTCAATTCTTTTTGCGGTTTTGATTTTTCTTGCCATCTTTGTCCTAAAGAAAAGCAGACGGGCTGCCGTGTAGGCTTCTTCTTGCACGAGAACAATATTTGACATTATATTTATTCACTAAACGTTAACTTATGAAAGCAAACAAGTTTAAGTTTGGCTTGCTGTCAGCTGCTGCAGTCCTCGGTCTGGGGGTTTTCTCCTCCTGCTCCAAGGACTTCCAGGGTGATATCGACGGTATCAACAACCGTATCGATAAGCTGACGACCTCTCTTGACGAGGTCAAGAGTGGGCTGAAGGACGGCAAGGCAATTGAGGACGTCGTAACTAGTGACAACGGTGTTGTCATCAAGATGTCTGATGGTAAGCAGTATACCATTACCAATGGTAAAGATGGAAAGGACGGCACCGTCATCAAGGTTGGTGACGATGGTTTCTGGTACATCGATGGCGTAAAGACCGAGTATCCTGCAAAGGGTATCAAGGGCGATAAGGGCGACAAGGGTGATGCCGGTGTTGCCGGTCCTCAGGGCCCCAAGGGCGACAAGGGTGATGCCGGTGTCTACTACGAGCCCAATAAGGATGGCTACTGGTACAAGGTTGACCCCGCCAATGGCGAAGAGGGTGTCAAGACCGAGATGAAGTGGCTGCCCGAGGGCACGGTTACTGCTGTCTATGAGAATGGCGTAGTTACCCTCTATAACGTTAAGGGCTATGAGGGCGGACTGAAGCTGGGTAGCATCGCTATCACCAAGCTGACCGCCATCGCCGATGTTGTAGCTGATAAGGGTGGTGCTCTGCCTCTGGTAGACTTCTCACCGCTGAAGACAGATTGTGGTACCATCACCCCGACTGCGACGGTGAAGTACCTTGTTAGCCCGATGAATGCTACTCGCGATCAGATCAAGTCAGTTGACTTCCTCTACAACAATCCTAAGGTGGCTGATACGCGCTCCATCGACGATGCAATTAAGTCTACCGCAGAGATTGTTAGCCTTGAGAAGGGCATTCTTACCGTTAAGGCTGGTGTGGATGCAAGCAAGCTTGGCAAGAAGCCTGGCACTATGGATCAGATCAACCTCCTTGTAACCCTTAAGAGTGGACAGACGATCACTTCTGACTGGGTTAAGGTCACGGCTGATAAGACTCTCGATGGTAGCGACATCGCACTTGCTCTCAAGAACAAGGAGGCTAACTATCCCGCCTTCCCGAAGACCCTTGGCGCTGCTAAGGACGCTGCAAAGGCTCTTACCGATAAGTCCATCATCGAGCTGGAGTACAGCAAGACGATGAACCTTAAGGACACTGTGATCGCTCGCCTTGGTCAGGATCTTGACAAGCTTGCTGATGTCTACGGGCTTAGCAATGACAATATCAAGTTTGACCTCCTCGATGAGAAGGGCCAGACTATCGTCTTTGAGCGTGGTGACAACGATACCGACCAGCAGAAGTTCATCGTTCTTGACGAGGCTAAAGGTATGATCCGCACCCGCGTATACGATATCGCCGGCGCTAACCCCGCTTCTGTAGATCGTACACCTATCGTCCACGTAGCTCTCATGAAGGGTGACTGCAAGGTCGCTGAGGGCTTCATCGTCATCAAGATCGTTAAGGACGCTACTCCTGAGATCCCGCCGACGACCATCGAGGCTGGCTCTTCTTTCGTCCTCGCTTGTGCTGATCTGAAGCAGCTCGTGGGCACGAAGCAGATGAATGAGGAGATCTACGCTAAGGCTAGACTCCCGAAGGCTGACTTCCACAAGTACTACACTTGGAAGGAGGATGCGCCCGCTGAGGATCAGATCGGTACTATCGTAGAGAAGCAGGATCCGAAGAATGCTGAGTCCTACAACCTCGAGTGGACTGTTACCAATGAGGAGGCATGGAAGGCTCTCGGTGATAAGAACGCTGTCTCCATCAAGAGAAGTGGTACCTACACCAATGGTGAGAACGTCATCAAGGTGACCTTCACTGCTAAGCTGAATCGTCCTTATGTTGACCTGAAGTCCCTCAAGATTGACAACTACTGGTACGATGCTGAGGGTGGTGAGGCCAACATGGTCAAGTTCAATACTGCCGTGCCTGAGCTCGGATCTGAGGATCCTGCAAAGTGTACCTTCAAGACCTACTTCGCATCTGTCCTGAAGAGTGACAAGGATAAGAAGAAGGTGGAGATCGGTGGTGTTAAGCCCTCTGTAACCGACCTTCAGGAGATTAAGTTCGTCTTCTCTGACGACCAGTCATTCTCCAAGGCATTCGACAAGAAGGGATACACCATGAAGCCCAGTGCTGATGGTATGACTCTCCTTGCTGTCAAGGCTGGAAAGGAGTATGAGATTGCCAAGATTGACAATAATCCTGCCGGTCAGAGCGTAGAGTACATGAATAATGACGTGGCTAAGGAGCTGCTCAATGTAGCACCTGAGAACGTTCACGCTCGCATTACTCTCAAGGCCATCAACAACTGCGGTAAGGAGCTCCAGATCAAGGGCAGCGATGGTACCTTCATCGTACGCTTCGTTCGTCCTGTATCCATGACCGTAGCCGCTGCTGATAACTATGTCGATGCTGTCGACTATGGTGCTAAGGGTAGCTTCATCGACGTTCATGACCTGGCTAACCTCTATGACTGGAGGAACTACGCTAAGAAGTCTGAGAAGTACTACTTCCAGAACAACCCCAACTACTACAAGTACTACGATGTCAAGAGCATCAAGGTCGATGTAGAGAATGTCAAGGTTGAGGATCTGACGATCAATGGTGAGGAACAAAGCGATCTGACCAACACCGGTGTAGAGCTCACTCAGATGGCTCCTACTGCTAACATGATCGCCAAGTATCCTGAGCTGAAGAATACTTCTGCTGACGGACTCCTGATGTACAAGAACAACGGTGCTGCTCTCAATAAGCCCTTCACCCTGATCCTGCCCGTAACCGTAGAGTACAAGTGGGGTAAAGTTGTCGAGAACGTTAAGGTCAAGGTTATGCCTACCGACGAGACAGCTCCTGCTGCTCGCTAATCGACTTCTATTGTGACAATGTAGTCACAGTCTAATATTTTCTAGGAGGTGTCTCCACCCAAGTGGTGTGAGGCACCTCCTTTTTTTGTTTACATTTGCCCTATATATGTTGATGCATGTTTAGATCTAGATTTTCAGCCGTCTACTTCGATGAAGTAGGGGTTGCCTGGTTAGATACCGTGCCACCCCCGTCGAGTATTTCTTCGCCCGAGGAGAAGGCTCAGTACCGACTTTTTCACTACTGGGACGGGCTGGTCTTTACAGACAAGACGTATACCCATGATGCTGACTTTATGACCCGGGTTTTTGATCGCTATGTCTCTCATCTATCGGAGGTCGACTCTGCCGCTGCTTATCCTGCAGTTGAGGATCTCATGAGGCGGGCTCAGGCTGACTCGGTCACCTATTATGTCTTTACCCACCTCGCTGACAACCTCTATGAGCGTGGCGACTATGAGAGTTATCTGCCCTTTGCTCGTGCGATCATCGCCTCCGATTACCCGTCTGAGGACGATAAGATGATCCCGGAGTATCAGCTCTCTTTGGTTTTGAAGAATCGCCCTGGCACTCCAGCTACTGACTTCACCTACCATACTGTTGACGGTATGTCGTCGATGAGTTCTCTCCTTGGAGAGCGGCCACTGATCCTCTTTTTCTACAACGTCTCCTGCCACACCTGCCATAGAGTTATGGCTGACATTGAGTCCTCAGAGATTTTGTCTACCGCTATTTCTAAAGGTAAACTATCGGTGTTGACGGTGGACAAGATGGGTCCCCTTGAGGATTGGACGAGTTCCCTAAAGGATGAGCTTCCTAAGGGATGGATCCATGGCTATAATTTCACGGATCTATACGACACTGATCTCTATAATATCACGGGAGTCCCCACGATCTATCTCGTGGACAAGGATGGTATAGTCTTGCTTCGCGAGGCCTCTGTTGCTTCACTGGAGCAGTGGAGTCGGACTCATTTGTCTCTCTGATGTATCAAGCATCTGCTGTTTGCTATCTATTTGAAACTTGTTGCGATTTCTGATTTCCCTCCATGCTTAATGGTGGGTTTCCTTTTGCTCTTGCGGAGATTCCTCTGATGGGTCGTATGTAGGGAGTAAGTAGGATTGCTGCAAAGATACTATCCTTACGGGGGGCGATGTCTCTTTGTGTCGCTTCTTGTCTTCTCGCTGCAACTATTCCTCCCTTTGGCCTCTAATTGACTGTAATAGGTCGTCATCAGAGGACCGAGGAGCGGTCGGGTCGCACGGGTTGCACCTAATGGGTGAGTCTCCGAGCGAATCTCATCAATGCTTGTGCTGAACGGTGCCGTAGGGGTGCCTCCCGCCTGACGATCCCGTAGGGGCGACCCGGGTCTAAAAAGCGGGCACCCCTGTCGGGGTGCTTCGTTCACCACTCTTTACAATGAGTTGAATGGTTTCTGTACCACTCAAATGCGTCACCCCTGTGCACCTCTGCCTGCGGAATCGAATGGACTTAACATTAATTGGAGAGTGGGGGAAAATGGTGTACCTTTGCTGTGAGCTATGGTGCGATGCGCTCTCAGCCTGAGGTGCGCATCCCATCACAAGAGGGAAGTCCGGTGCGAGTCCGGCACAGTGCCCGCTACTGTATTCCTCCATTAGGTTGCTTGCCATTCTTTATTACCACTGTCGACCGAGTCGATGGGAAGGTACGCAAGCAAGGCCGGAGGTGAGTCAGGAGACCTGCCATGGCTGTAAGATAATTTTTCGGATCCCGCTCGGGGGCAAGTGGGTCGGATGATTTTCATACACGTATGAGTAAGACATACTGTCTTATCCTCTTCGGTGTACTCTGTATGCTGTTCTCTAATGTACTTGTTAGGGGTGAGGAGAAGATCTTTGTGGAGAGTCCGCTCTTTGACTCCCTCGGTGAGGGAGAAAGGGGGGCGATACTGATGGTTCACTTCGGCACCACACACGATGACACTCGTGTGCGGACACTTGACGCGCTCAATCATGCGGTCGGAGCAGCTTTCCCCGGCATAGAGCTGAGCGAGGCCTACTCCTCAAGGATCGTCTGCAAGCGGCTCCGTGACCGAGGGATTGAGAAGCTCTCGCCTATGGAGGCGATGGATAAGCTTCGGGCGGAGGGGGTGACCCATCTGCTGATCGTCCCGTCTCAGGTGGTCTATGGGCTGGAGATGAAAGCTTTAGAGCAGGAGATGGAGCAGCGGCGGGGAGACTTCCGTGAGATCCGCCTGACGACGCCACTCCTCTTCTACGAGAAGGATTACCGAGAGCTGATCGATCGGGTGTTGGTACCATTGGCGAAGGATAGGGATACCGCTTACCTCTTAGTGGGACACGGCACCTACGACAGCTCCACGGCGCAGTATGCGATGCTGGACCACTACCTGATGGATCGCGGACTCTCGCAGATCATTGTCGGCTGCATCGAGGGCTACCCCTACTACGCTCAGGCGCTCAGGCGTCTCCGTGCCACCGGACTCCGGAGGGTCTGCCTTATGCCGCTGATGATGGTGGCGGGCGAGCATGCCAAGCACGACATCTCCGATGAGTGGGCCACCGCCCTGCGTGACGCGGGCTATGAGGTGACGGTGGATGCCCGAGGGCTGGGAGAGCTGCCCGAGGTGCAGGAGATGGTGGTGGAGCGGGCACGCTTCTTCGCTCACTATCGTCGTCTCCTGATCGGGGAGAAGAAAAAGATCTACGAAAAAACCGGTGTGAAGCTGAGTGCTGAGGATGAGTAGACTAATGAGATGGGCGATCGGTCTCCTGCTGCTCCTCTGCTCCCTCGGTGCTGAGGCGGCGGAGGCGCTTCGGGGACGCGTGACAGACAAGGAGGGGAAGCCGATGTCGGGTGTCACCATCAGGGTACGACCTGTGCGGGAGAGCAAGGTGGCTGCTGCGATGGTGACGAATAAGGAGGGGAGGTATAGCTTTGCTCTTGCCTCCGGCGACTATCGAGTGACTGCCTCCCTGGTGGGCTTCCGTGAGGAGAGCAGGAGGGTGTCTCTGCCGACGAGCGAGGAGGTGGACTTTGTCCTCAGTGAGGATCCTAAGCTACTCGGAGAGGTGGTCGTGCTCGCTCCCTCGCACGAGCGAGCTTTACAGCATCAGGCGCTCTCCGCCATGAGTCTCGACGTCAGCTCCGTGATCTCCTCCCTCAGCAGTCTCAGCGACTTGGTGGGGCAGTCCTCGGGTGTCAATGTCCGTGGTCAGGGAGGGCTGGGCTCAGGCGTGGAGCTGTCGATCAATGGTCTCGGTGGTCAGGCGATCCGCTACTTCATCGACGGGGTTCCGCTCTCCTCCCGCGGGAGTGGTCTTAGCCTCGAGACGCTGCCGGCCAATATCGTCGACCGAATAGAGATCTACAAGGGCGTGGTCCCCCCGGAGCTGGGGATGGATGCGCTCGGGGGAGCGGTGAATATCATCACCAAGAAGAGCCGGGCGAGCTTCTTGGATGCCTCCTTAAGGCTTGGCTCCTTCGGCACCATCGGTGCTGACCTGCACGGTCAGTATCGCCACGCAGCGAGCGGGCTTACCCTTCGCCCCACGCTGAGCTGTCTCTCCAGTCGGAATAACTATACGATGAAGGGGGTGTCGGTCTGGGATGAGGAGGCGTACGACTTCGTCCGGAGGGACCTCCCGCGCTTCCACGATGGGTACCGCACCCTCACCGCCGGGATGCAGCTCGGGGTGACTCAGGTGCGGTGGGCCGATGAGGCGCTCCTCGGGGTACAGTACACCGGGAGTGACAAGGAGATCCAGACCGGGTTTATGCAGACCCTCGTGATAGGCGAGGCGACCCGGCGACGGTCCGATCTGAGCCTCACCGGCAGGTATGCCAAGAAGGATCTGCTGACCCCGGGACTCTCGGCTCAGATCGATGCCGCTGTCGCGAGAGATCACATGCTGCTCGCTGACACCACCTACAGGAAGTATGCGTGGGACGGCACCTCCGTAGAGACCAATTACAGTGAGGTGACCCGGCGGGGGAAGGCACTCCGCCACACGCTCCGTCCCGGTCTCTCGGCACGAATCAATCTCTCCTATGACCTGAGGAAATGGGGGAAGCTCAACTTCAATTACCAGCTCTCAGCGGTCGAGAACCATCGGTACGACGACTACGACACCTCTTTTGACGAGACGAAGGACCGGATGGCACGGCACATCCTCGGCCTCTCCTACGGTGGCTATCTCCTCGACGGCAGGCTCCATGCGCTCACTTTCGTCAAGGACTACCTCTATACTGTCTCCATAGGTCAGTCTGACCTCGAGTGGCTCACCGGCTCGACCGACGTGCCCTCCCACTTTACGAAGAATAACATCGGCTATGGTCTCGGGCTGCGGTATGCTCCGCTGGAGGCGCTGTCGGTGAAGGGCTCCTTTGAGTACGCCACGCAGCTACCCTCTGCCCGCGAGCTGATGGGCAATGGGATCACCATTTATCCCAATTTTAAGCTCCGCCCTGAGAGAGCCTACAACCTCAACCTTGTGCTCTATGGCCAGACCGCCCCGGCGCAGAGCCATTTCCTCAATTACGAGGCGACGCTCTTCTACCGCGATGTGCACGACTTCATCCACCGGGTGGTCCATAGCGATGTGGAGAGCCAGTATGAGAATATCGGCACCTCTCGGATCGTCGGCCTGGAGGGGGAGCTGAGGTACACCTACGACTCCCTCCTGGACATCACGCTCAATAGCACCTACACCGATGAGCGGGACCGGACAAGGCAGGATCGCTACGGCAAGACCAATGCCACCTACGGCTACCGGATCCCCAATCGCCCTTGGCTCTACGGCAATCTGATCACCGGGCTGACCATAAGGGAGCCCTTTGGGATCAATATGAGCAAGATCCGGCTCAATCTCTCCCTCGGGTACATCAAGTGGTTTTACCTTACCTGGGCAGCTTTTGGCTCTCGTGAGTCTAAAGCGATCATCCCCAGCCAGTACAATCTCTCCGGAGGGGTCACGTGGTCCTTCCGCCACAATAGATACTCCATCTCACTGCAGGGCGACAACCTCCTGGATCGTCCGCTCTACGACAATTATATGCTGCAGAAGCCGGGACGCTCCGTCTACTGCAAGCTCCGTCTATTCCTCAATTAATCACGACATCATGAAGAAAAACTTCGCAACGCTCCTCCTCTCCTCACTCCTGACCCTCGGTCTCCTCTCCTCCTGCGGGGAGGACACGCCCAATCCAACGCCTACGCCTGTAGAGGCGGAGGGCTTCGACCTCTGGATACCGGTCAAGGGAGCCACCGGCAAGACTCAGAAGGAGTACGACCAGAATATCATCGTCCGTGCCAAGGATCTCACGAAGGGGACGATCTCCATCACCGGGAAAGGCGCCGATACGGGAGGTACGGCACTCACCCCACACATCATCTATAGGGACGGCTACTACTACGGTGTCTCGAGGGAGGGCAACTTCGGGAAGTTTGAGGTCGGTGCCACGGTCCGGGCGATCAAGGAGTTTCCCCTGCCGATGATCAAGGATCGGCAGTTCTCCCACGCCTGGCTCGATCGGAAGACGGTCGTGCTGGTCGGCTCAACCGGTAAGCAAAAGGAGGTCTCCTGGGCGAGGATCGATACGCAGGATATGAAGCTCCTCGACTCCGGCACACTGGCCCTGAAGGCTCCGGCTGAGGGTGAGATCTTCTGTGCCAGCGGTCTCCTCGGCTATCGTCGGTCGGATAATACACTCATCTTCCCCCATATCTACATCGCAGAGAAGCGCAGTGACCGGGCGAAGAAGCTCCGCGGAGAGATCTACGTCGCCTTCATCGACGCAGCGACGATGCAGGTAAAGTCGGTCGACACCGATAAGCGGGCGGACTGGCTCGGGTCTATGTCCTTTGGGGACAATAGGACCTGCAGCACCTTTACCGACAAAGCGGGAAACTTCTACTTCGTGGCCGCCAAGATCCTCAAGGAGACCCCGAAGCCGAGCACCACAGCACAGCGGAGCCTTGTCCTCCGCGTCAATAGCGGTGCCATGGAGACAGACAAGTCCTACGACGCCTACGATCAGCCTCGGGGCAAGATCATCGATCTCACTCCGGTCAGCGACGATGAGGTGATGCTCTATGTCCAGGATCCCAAGCAGGCCACGCCCGACAATCCCATCTGGGACTCGGTAAGGAATAGGTACGTCTTCTTCTGGCAGATCATGAACCTCCGCACCCACAAGGTACGCCGCATCGAGGGAGTACCCCTCTCCGTCGGCAACTTCAGCCACTTTGCCGCACCCTCTGGAGGCAAGGTCTACCTCGGTGCCAATGTGGCGAGCGGCAATAGCTGCATCTACATCTACGACCTCAAGAGTGGCAAGGTGTCCAAGGGCGCTGAGCTGGAGGCCGGCTTTGAGATCGAGCGTATAGTACCGGTCTATCGTACATCCGTTAAGTAACTCACACTATCATCATGAAACTCAAGAATATACTCATCCCCCTCATCGTCGCTCTCGCGACTCTCTCCCTCTCCTCCTGCGAGGAGTCGGGTAAGGATACCCCCAACCCTGCCGAGGAGACCGGATCGATCGACATCTGGATCCCCCTCGATGCCCTCAACAGCTCCATGAATGGCAAGGATGCCTACGTCATCCTGAAGGCGGACGACCTCTCCAAGGGGACCCTCAGCGTGGAGGGCAAGGGTGCCGACATCAGCAGCACATCCCTCACGTCCAATGTGGTCTACCGCAACGGCTACTACTACAGCGTCTCGCGAGCAGGCAACTTCGGGAAGTTTAGGATCACCGACACCGCTGCCGAGATGATCAAGGAGATCCCTACGCCTCAGGTGCTCGATCGTCGCTTCGCTCACGCCTGGATCGACGACAGCCACATCGTGCTGGTCGGGGCTACCGGTAAGAAGCAGGCGGTCAAGTGGGTACTCATCAATACCGACGAGATGCGGGTGGAGAAGGATGGACAGCTCGAGCTGGAGGCTCCGCTGGAGAATGAGCAATTCAACTCCAGTGGTCTCCTCGGCTACCGCAAGTCGGATAATACCCTCATCTACGTCTATGTCTACATGCCCCTGAGCAAGAAGTCCAAGCTCCTCCGGGAGCGTCGCGGCGAGTACTATGTGGCATTCATCGATGCATCTACGATGAAGGTCAAGAAGGTCGAGAGCGACAGCCGTGCCGGCTTTATCGGCTCCACCTCCTATGGCGACACGCAGACACGCCACACCTTCACTGACGCAGAGGGCAACTTCTACTACATCGCCTGCGACATCCTGATGGAGGATGGCGTCAAGCCCGGCTCCTCATCCTCGACCCGTCAGGCAAGTAAGCTCTTCCGTGTCAAGAGTGGCGAGACCGCCATCGACAAGAGCTACGAGGGCTATGGTCAGGAGCGTGGTAAGATCGTGGACATGGCTCTGCTCAACGACAGTGAGCTCCTCCTCTACGTCCAGGATCCGAAGCAGGCCACGCCCGACAATCCCACCTGGGACTCAAAGACAAATCCCTACGTCTTCTTCTGGCAAGTGCTCAATTTCCGCACCCATACGGTGAAGCGCCTGACGGACATCCCGCTCTGCAGAGGATCCTTTGCTCAGGGAGCTGACGTGAGAGGCGGCAAGGCTTATATCGGTGCCAATGTGAATGCCAATCCCAGTGCCCGCTTCTACGTCTACGACATCAAGAGTGGTAAGGTGACGAAGGGAGCCGACCTCGCCTCCGGCTACGAGATCAGCCGGGTCATGTCGGTGAAGTAATCCCCCGCAATGAAGCACTGGAAGCAACTGCATCGGATCCTCGGGACGATCCTCGCGCCGTTCTTTGTCCTCTGGCTCATCTCCGGGTCGGTGATGATCTTCAGCAGCTATCCCCGGCTGGGGGATGCGGCTGACAGAGTCGCCGACACCATCCCGGAGCTGCTGCCACCATTGGACAGTGTGAGGAGTCGCCTGCCGGAGGGGGAGCGCTGCACGGCACTCACTCTCGGCACCACCTATGGCGTCCCCACCTTTACCATCGAGACCGACTCGGGGACGAGGCTGACGCTGAGAGCCGACAGTACGCTCGCCCCGGTGGATCCCAAGGCGATGCCTGAGGAGTGGTGCCGGAGCTATGCGGGTCGCTTCAGCAGCTACCCGGTAGCGCGTATCGACACGCTCCGGAGCATTGACACCTGGACCGCCTATGAGCGGAATAAGAAGGAGCTGCCGATCTACCGCTTCGTCTTCGATGACCCGGAGGGGACGTGGCTCTACCTCTCGGGAAAGAGTGGGAGGGCGCTCCAGTGCTGCACCAAGCGAGAGCGGATCGTCTCCTCGCTGGGGACCGTCCCCCATATGTTTTACTACCCCGGGCTGCGGAGCCATAGATCGCTCTGGGTCTGGGTCGTCAGCCTCCTCGGTGCGTTGGGAGGGGTGATGTGCCTCAGTGGGCTGGTGGTGGGGATCCATATGCTGATCCGCCACTACAGGCGCCGGCATCGTCTCGGCAGTCCATACCGTGGGACCTTCCGCTGGCACCACATCGCCGGTTGCCTCTTCGGTCTCTCCCTGATGCTCTTCGCACTCAGTGGAGCCTCCTCGCTCATCGACCTGTCGGACTTCCCGACGCCGAGGCACGACAAGAGCCTCGCCAAGCGGTCGCGGGCGGAGGATCCGGTCGACCTCTCTCTCTTCGCCACCGACTATCGTCTGCTCGCTGCACGGAGTGGGGTCACGGGGATTGCCTGGCGTCAGTACGGCACCAAGCCCTACTATGAGGTGACCTACGGAGAGAGGAGTGAGACCCTCGACGGGAGTGATCCGAGCCTGGCACCGCTGTGGCTCACGGAGAGTGATCTGCGGAGCAAGCTGGAGCCGGTCTTTGGCAGTCCGATGAGGGTCGAGCTGATCGATGAGTATGACAATTACTACGCCTACAATCGGGGAGACTACGAGCTGCCGATCTATCGGGTGAGTGTCGAGGACGCGGATGGGAGCCGGCTCTATGTCAGCCCCACCGGTGGCTACTCACGCTACTTCAGTCGCAACGACCGGCTGCAGAAGTGGCTCTACCCCTTCTGTCACAACCTGAGGTCAAAGTTCTTCTCCGAGCATGGGACGGTCCGCCTCGTGGCGATGCTGACGCTCGTGCTGGGCGGACTGGTGGTCTCCGTGACCGGAGTGGTGATGGGGTGGCGCTACCTGAGACGGCTGACTCGGCGGAGGTAAGGCCTTCATAATCTGTGACCTATGATAAGTTATATGGCTGGTACCGGAGCTTCTGCTCGGAGAGCAGGTGGAGAAGCCCTCAGACTAATACCGATATTAGATTTGTCTAATACCGGTATTAGAGAAGACTAATATCGGTATTAGATGAAACTAATATCGGTAATAGATGAAACTAATATCGGTAAAAGAATTAGGGGTCCACACCCTGCTGAGGGCCAGTCCTCCCGAGGCAGGTGGCAGATGGGCCCGGATCACGAGTTCTGCCGATTGCGATAGATACCTGAATGAATGAGATAGAAGATCGTATGAAGAGAGGAAAGATATATGTCGTCGGGATCGGTCCCGGCAGTCCGGAGCAGGTGACGCCTGCCGTGGAACAGGTGCTTCGTCAGGCTGACGTGGTGGTGGGGTACAAGTACTACTTCCGCTTCGTCGAGCCGCTGCTCCACGAGGGGGCGGAGTGCATCGATACCGGCATGCGTCAGGAGCGTGAGCGGGGAGAGCTTGCCTTTGAGCGGGCGGAGGCGGGTGCCACCGTCTGCATGATCAGCTCCGGTGACGCAGGCATCTACGGGATGGCCCCGCTGCTCTATGAGATGCGGGATGAGCGGGGGAGTGAGGTGGAGCTGGAGACCCTCCCGGGGATCTCCTCCTTCCAGATGGCGGCGGCACTCCTCGGTGCCCCGATCGGTCACGACTTCTGCTCCGTCTCCCTCTCTGACCTGATGACCCCCTGGGCGGTGATCGAGCGGAGGATAGTGGCGGCAGCGGAGGGCGACTTCGTCACCGCCGTCTTCAATCCCCGCAGCCGGCAGAGGTACTGGCAACTGACTCGCCTCGTGGAGCTCTTTCTCCAACACCGCAGGGGGAACACCCCTGTCGGCATTGTCTATCAGGCCGGCCGACCGGAGCAGAGGGTGCAGGTCACCACGCTGGATCACCTGGATGAGGCGGAGGTGGATATGCTGACGATGATCCTGATCGGCAATAGTCAGAGCTACGTCTCCGGTGACCATATCGTCACACCGAGAGGCTACTACCGCGAGGAGGAGCGAGAGGGCTCTGTCGGTGCCAAGATCATGAGCGAGAGCTTCCACACCATCCTCCCGCTCCTTAAGCACGCTGACCGATACGATACCGGACACCTCTGGGCGCTGCTCCATGCCGTTCACACGACGGCAGACTTTGAGATGGAGGAGCTGCTCCACACCGATCCTGAGGCTGTGCGGCGGATCTATGAGCGGATAAGCTCCGGCGAGGTCGACGCCATCGTGACCGATGTGACGATGGTGGTCTCCGGGATAAGGAAAAAGGCCCTCGAGCGGTATGGGCTGGAGGCCAAGTGCTACCTCCACGACCCTCGCATCGCAGAGATGACGGCGGGCGGTAAGCTCACCCGCACGCAGGCGGGGATCCGTCTGGCGGTGAAGGATCATCCCCGGGCGCTCTTCGCCTTTGGCAACGCCCCCACGGCGCTGATGGAGCTCGCCGACCTGATCCATCAGGGGAAGGCTGAGCCGGCAGGCATCATCGCTGCACCGGTGGGCTTTGTCCACGTCTGTGAGTCGAAGCATATGATCAAGCCCTTCCGGGAGATCCCCAAGCTGATCATCGAGGGGCGCAAGGGCGGGAGCAACCTCGCCGCCACGCTCTGCAATGCGATCCTAAGCTATGACGATGCGGCGGCGATACGCCCCGGCAGAGACGTATGAAGATCTTCCTCATCGGTATCAGCGACAGTCGGGAGCAGACACTCCCGGAGGAGGTGCGGGAGGTGATCCGCTCACACCGGCACTTCTCCGGCGGGCGACGGCACCACGAGATCATGCGCCCCTTCCTCCCGGCGGAGCACGACTGGATCGACATCATCCCTCCGATAGATGATCAGATCCGCAGCTACGGGAGGTATGAGGATATGGTGGTGGTAGCCTCCTGTGACCCGATATTCAATGGCATCGGTCAGCGGATCATGGAGCTGCACCCCGAGGCGGAGATCACTCTCTTCCCCCACTTCCACTCGCTCCAGATGCTGGCTCACGCAGCGTTGCTTCCCTATCAGGATATGCATGTGGTCTCGCTGACCGGTCGCCCATGGAGGGCGCTCGACGAGGCCCTGATCTGCGGGGAGCGGATGATCGGTATCCTGACTGACCTGAGGCACCACACGCCTCGCACGATAGCGGAGCGGATGATCGCCTATGGCTATGACAATTACGTCGCTTACGTCGGCGAGCATCTCGGCAATCGGGCGGAGCAGAGGGTGACGCGACTGTCGATAGAGGAGATGAGGGAGAGGGACTTCGGCTACCCCAATAACCTGATCCTCCTCCGCATGAGACCCCTGGAGCGTCCCTTTGGGATCCCGGATGAGTCCTTTGTCCCACTGGAGGGACGCCCCCGGATGATCACCAAGTCGCCGATACGGCTGCAGAGCCTGTCGCTCCTCGGGCTGCATCAGGCGCAGACGCTCTGGGATGTTGGCTCCTGCACCGGCTCTGTCTCGATAGAGGCTAAGCTGCAGTTCCCCCACCTCTCTGTGGTCGCCTTTGAGATCCGTCCGGAGGGCGGGGCGCTCCTGGAGACCAATGCCCGGAGGCTCCATACCCCGGGGATCGACTTCGTCCCGGGAGACTTCCTGGAGGCTGACCTCTCAGCCCTCCCGACCCCGGATGCGGTCTTCATCGGGGGTCACGGCGGACGACTCCCTGAGATGATCCGGCGGATCTATCCGCTGCTGCCTGCGGGCGGGCGGATCGTCTTCAATTCTGTCAGTGACGAGAGCCGACAGCTCTTTCTCAGCAGCCTTGCCGATGTCGGCACCGGACTGTCGGAGGAGACGCTGATGGCTGTCGACCACTTCAATCCCATCCATGTGATGCAAGCAACGAAATGAAAGAGAAGAATGTAGCCATACTCACCATCTCCCGCGAGGGGAGAGAGATTGCCCTGCTGCTTAGGGACGAGCTCCCGGGTGTCACTCTCTATAGTACAGTGGAGGCGGAGGGTTTCCACACCATGGCGTCCCTGCGGGAGGGGTGCCGGGAGCTGATCGGGGAGTACTCTGCGCTGATCTTCTGCTCCGCCCTCGGGATCTGTGTCCGGACCGTGGGCGATCTCCTGCAGGATAAGCACATCGATCCCGCCATCCTCTGCATCGACACGACGGGTCACTATGTGATCCCCGTCGCCTCGGGGCACGTCGGCGGAGCCAACGACCTCGCTCGTCGCATCGCCCATATCCTCGGGGGTGAGGCTGTCGTTACGACGCAGAGCGACCGCCGGGGGCTGTGGGCTCTCGATACGATGGGCGAGGAGCAGGGCTGGCGGACAGAGCTGCTCGGCACGACGATGAATCACGCCATCGCCCTCTTCGTGGAGCGTCACCGGGTGGCACTTCTCATAGAGACACGCTCGGCGGGGACGGCGCTCCTCGAGCGGACGAGGCCGGAGTGGGTCACTCTTTTCCATAAGGCGGAGGAGATCCGACCGCAGGACTTTGACCTCCTGATCACCGTGGGGTGCCGGTACCACGAGGAGCTCGATCTGCCGCAGCTCTGCTACCGTCCCTCCCTCCTTCATCTCGGGGTCGGGTGCCGGCGTATGGCCGACCCGACCGGGGTGACCGACCATATCCTCTCAGAGGTGAGGGCAGGGGGCTTCTCCCCTCTCTCCATAGCGGACCTTTCCAGCATAGAGCTGAAGCGTGGCGAACCGATCCTCGAGGCGCTGGCAGAGCGACTGGGGGTGCCGATCCGCTACTACGACAGCGAGACGCTCGATGGGGTGAGCGTGCCGCATCCCTCGGAGCGGGTCGGTGAGGCGACCGGCTCTGCCAGCGTCTCCGAGGCGGCTGCCCTCACTGCCTCGGGAGGGGGTGAGCTGGTGATCGAGAAGCAGAAGGGGAAGCTGAGCGAGGGGAGTGACTTTACCTTTGCCCTCGCCATTGAGCGCAAGGGAGTGATGAGAGGGCACATCGAATTTGTCGGCGCGGGACCCGGAGACCCGGACTTGATCTCTGTGCGAGGGAGACACTTCCTCGAGGCGGCAGACCTGATCCTCTACGCCGGGAGCCTCGTCCCGGTGGCTCTGACGGAGTGCGCCAAGGAGGGTGCTGTCGTCCGCAGCTCCGCAGGGATGGCACTCGGGGAGCAGATAGCCCTGATGAAGAGCTTCTACGACCGGGGGGCGCTCGTCGTGCGACTCCACACCGGCGACCCATGCATCTATGGCGCCATAGAGGAGCAGATGGCGATACTTGACGAGGAGGGCATGGCGTACCACATCACGCCGGGGATCTCCTCCTTCCAAGCGGCTGCGGCAGAGCTGCAGAGCGAATTCACCATCCCGGAGCGGGTGCAGACCATTATCCTGACCCGAGGCAGCGGGCGCACACCGGTGCCGGAGCGGGAGCAGCTCTCCCGGCTCGCCGCCTCACAGAGCACGATGTGCATCTACCTCAGTGCCTCGATCGCTGAGGAGGTGGAGCGGGAGCTGCTCACCCACTACCCACCGACCACCCCTGTGGCGGTCTGCTATAAGCTGACCCACCCCGAGCAGCGGATCTACCGCGGGGAGCTCAGGGATCTCGCACGGATCGTCCGCGAGCAGGGGCTCAAGCTCACCACCATGATCGTCGTGGGTGAGGCGATAGGCAATCGTGAGGGGCTGTCTCGTCTGTACCACAAGGACTTTAAGCATCTCTTTCGCCCATGACACCGATCACGATCGTCTCCCTCGGCAGCGGGGAGCCGGAGGATATCACCCTCCGCGCATACTGGGCTCTGCAGGATGTGGAGCGCATCTACGCTATAGGTGAGGCGGCAGTAGAGATCATCCGGGCACTTCCCTCAGGAGCGCTGCTGGAGAAGAAGGTGACCATACTCTCCGTCCCGATGCAGAGTGACCGGAGAGCAGCCGCCTCGGCCTACGAGGCACTCGCCGGTCAGCTCGAGGCGGACTGTCTCGCCGACATCTCCACCGCTCTCGTCACCATTGGTGACGCAGGGACTTACTCCAGTGCGGGCTATGTCTGCCGGCTCCTCAGGGAGAGGGATATGCCCCACTTCATCCTCCCCGGCATCCCTTACTATATGACGCTGCCGGCGTGTCTCAGCAGACCGCTGGTCCTGGGGGAGCAGTCGCTCCTCGTGCTCAGTCGGGTCGAGAGTGCGGAGCAGCTCCGGGAGGCTGTCGACAGGGGGCAGGTGGTCGTTGTGATGAAGCTCTCCCGCTCGGAGGAGGCGGTGCGGGACTTCCTCCGGACCGATCCCCCGGTCTCCATCCTCTATGGTGAGTACATCGGTGATGAGGAGCGGGAGCTGGTCACCGACAGCCTGAGGTCCCTCCCAGAGACCCCTTTCCCCTACTTCTCCCTCCTCATCATTAAGCCTAGCACGAGATGAAAATACAGACCTATCTATATGGTGCGCTCGCCCTTCTCCTCCTTCTCCTCTCCTCCTGCGGGGGAAAGGAGACGCAGAGCGGGGAGGAGACGATGATCGCCGGTGACTCGCTCATCCGCTATGCCGAGGGGCTGAGGATCAGCCGCAGTGAGGGGGTGACGCTGGTCGACATCTCCGACCCGACGAAGCCGGAGAGCGAAGTCTATCGCTACGCCTTAGTCCCCCGAGGGACCGATGCCGGCGGGGAGATCCCCGAGGGCTACACGCCGATAGAGGTGCCGGTGAGGCGGGTGATCGTGATGACGACGCTGCAGCTCTCCAACTTCATCAAGCTCGATGCCGTCGACCGGGTCGTCGGTATGCCGAGTACCCACTTCCTCTTCAATCAGAAGATGCTCGACCGCCTGGCGGAGGGCAAGGCGCGGCGGATCGGGATAGAGGGAAACTTTGACTCCGAGCTGATCATGGCACTGGAGCCGGACCTGATCCTCGTCTCCCCCTTCAAGCGCGGAGGGTATGATGCTCTCAAGGAGCTCGACATCCCGCTCCTCACCTTCCTCGGGTACAAGGAGACCTCCCCGCTCGGTCAGGCGGAGTGGATCAAGCTCACCGCCCTCCTCCTCGGGAAGGAGGATCAGGCGGAGCAGACCTTTGACCGGATAGAGCAGCGCTATCACCAGCTCCAGAGTCTCATCACGTCCGACCTGCCCCGCCCGAAGATCCTCAGCGGTGAGCTACACGGGGGCAACTGGTATGTCGTCGGTGGGGAGAGCTACCTCGCGCACCTCTTCCGCGATGCCGGTGGGGACTATTTCCTGAGGGACAATAAGGAGTCCGGGGGCTTTTACCTCGACTTCGAGACCGTCTACAGCCAGGCGGCGGATGCGGACTTCTGGCGGATCACCAATAACTACAAGGGCGACTACTCCTACAATGTGCTCGCGCACACCGACGCCCGGTACAGAGACTTCCGGGCGTACAAGGAGCGGAAAGTGCTTTACTGCAATCTCTCGGAGCGTCCCTTCTACGAGGGCTCACCGGTGGAGCCGGAGGTGGTCCTTGCTGACCTGATCCACGCCTTCCACCCCGAGCTGCTCCCCGACCATACGCCCGTCTACTACGACCTCCTGACGAGGGAGAAGTGATATACCATGTCCCGCTCCCGTAGCGCCATAGCCTTCGGCATCGTTGCGATCCTGATCGTCGTCGCCTTCGTCCTCAATCTCTCTCTCGGGACGATAGCGATCCCCTTCCGCGACGTGGTGGATATCCTCCTCGGGCGCGACACCGGTGGGAGTGAGATCTGGCGTAACATCGTCTGGAAGAGCCGCTACCCGCAGACCATCACCGCCCTCGTCGCCGGCGCGGGGCTCTCCATCAGCGGACTGCTCATGCAGACGGTCTTCCGAAATCCCCTCGCCGGCCCCTCGGAGCTCGGCATCAGCTCAGGTGCCAGCCTCGGCGTGGCGACCCTCGTGCTCCTCTCGGGGAGCATCAGCCAGAGGGCGCTGATCCGTATGGGCTTCGTCGGGGAGATGGCGGTCTCGGTGGCGGCACTCCTCGGGGCACTGGCGGTGATGGGGATCATCATGATCATGTCGGAGAAGGTGAAGGGGAATGTCGTCCTCCTCATCATGGGCGTGATGATCGGCTACATTGCCAATGCGATCATCGGCGTGCTGAAGTTCTTTAGCAACGATGAGGATGTCCGCAGCTATGTCGTCTGGGGACTGGGAAGCTTCTCCAAGGTGAGCGGCGACCGCGTCACCACTTTCGTCCTCCTGATGCTGGTGCTGATCCCCCTCTCCTTTCCCCTCATCAAGACGCTTAATCTCCTGCTCCTCGGAGAGAACTATGCCCGCAGCCTTGGGCTCAACTACAAGCGCGCCCGCCACCGGGTGATCTTCTGCTCCTGCCTCCTCACCGCCATCGTCACCGCCTACTGCGGCCCGATCGTCTTCATCGGTCTGGCGGTGCCACACCTCTGCCGAACCATTTTCGCCACCTCCAACCATCGGATCCTGATGCCGGCGGTGACGCTCGTCGGAGCGTTGCTCGCCCTGATCTGCAGCGTCATCGCGCGGATGCCTGGCTTCGAGGGGGCGCTGCCGATCAATTCGGTCACCGCCCTCATCGGTGCCCCGATAGTTATCTGGGTCCTCTTCAGTCGCCGTCGGGGCGAGAGACTATGAGTAAGGAGATCACCATAGAGCTGCGCGACCTCGCCATCGGCTACCCGCACAGGGTGGTCGCCGAGGGGCTCTCCGCCACCGTCTACTCCGGTGAGCTCACCTGCCTCATCGGGTCCAATGGCGTGGGCAAGTCAACCCTCCTACGCACGATTGCCGCCTTCCAGCCCAAGCTCGGCGGCTCCATCCTCGTCCGCGGGGGCGAGATAGACGGCTACAAGAGCCGGGAGCTGGCGCGACTCATCAGCGTCGTGCTGACGGAGCGGATAGAGGTGGGACACATGACCGTGCTCGACCTTGTCTCCCTCGGGCGCAGCCTCTACACCGGCTTTTGGGGAAAGGTGGATGCCGCCAATGAGCGGAAAGCCCTCGACGCCCTCCGTCTCGTGGGCATGGAGTGCTTCGCTCCCCGCGACGTCGGGACGCTCAGCGACGGAGAGCGACAGAAGGTGATGATCGCCAAGGCACTTGCCCAGGAGACCCCGATCATCCTCCTCGATGAGCCCACCTCCTTCCTCGACTTTCCCTCCAAGGTGGACATGATGCAGCTCCTCCACCGGCTCTCCCGAGAGACGCACAAGACCATCTTCCTCTCCATCCACGACCTTGAGATGGCGCTCCAGATCGCTGACAAGATCTGGCTCCTCGATGATGAGAAACGACTACACATCGGCACCCCGGAGGATCTCTCCCTCGACGGGACACTGAGTGACTTCTTTGAGCGGCGGGATATCGTCTTTGACCGACTCAGAGGGCTCTTCCGCATAGAGAACCCCCACACCCGCACCATCCGCATCAGCGCACCCACACACCGGCTCCTCCCGCTCTACCATATGGTCGTGAAGGCGCTGAGGCGCAATGCCATCCTCGCCACACCGGAGGCGGAGAGTGCCGACGCGATCGAGCTCTCCGATGAGGGGTTGCTCCTCAGGACCGCTGACGGAAGGAGCCATCACCCCACCACGATAGAGGAACTCCTCGACCTACTAACTAAAGACGAGCACCATGGGTAAGATCCTTATCATTGGCGGTACTACCGAGGGCAGGGCTGCGGTGGAGGTGTGTGAGGAGGCTGGTAAGCCTTTCCTCTACTCCACCCTCGGCACCTCTCAGGAGATCGCTCTTCATCACGGCACCCGACTGGAGGGTCCCTTGGATGCAACGGCTATGACAGCTCTCTGCCGGCGGGAGGAGGTGAGTGTCCTCGTCGATGCGGCTCACCCCTTCGCCACCATCGTCCACCGGAATGTCGCCAAGGCGGCAAGCGAAGTGGCCCTGCCGACGATTCGGTATGAGCGAGCCTTCCCTCCACTCCCCGAGGGGGCACTCTCCGTCAGCTCCTTCCCCAAGGCGATGAAGGAGCTGGAGCGGCTCGCTCCCCGCAGACTCCTTGCCCTCACCGGGGTCAAGAGTATCGCCGCCATGGGAGACTTTCCGCTGCGGCACGAGGTCTGGCTGAGGGTGATGCCGATACCCGAGACGGAGCGGGTCGTTAGCGAGAGCGACTTCCCCCGCAACCGCCTTATCTACTACGACCGGGCGCAGGACGACCGGGCGCTTATGGAGCGACTGCGACCCGACCTGCTGCTCCTCAAGGAGAGTGGCGAGAGCAGTGGCTTTGAGGAAAAGGTGAAAGCGGCCACCGACCTCGGTATCCCGATACTCGTCATCCGCCGACCGACCCTCGGCTACCTGTCGACGGAGACCGTCCTCGGTCCCGTGGGACTCCGCAGGGCACTCGAGCGACTGGATCCGGACTTCTTCCCCCTCCGCATCGGCTTCACCACCGGCACCACAGCCACCGCTGCCACCACAGCGGCTCTGCTGGCGCTCCTCAACGATGAGACCTACACCGAGGTGCCGGTACGGCTCCTCACCGGTGAGGAGATCCGCTTCCCGATCAGCGAGACCTGCATAGAGAGCGAGGAGTGCGCCACCGCCACGGCGATCAAGTACTCCGGGGACGACCCCGACGTGACGAGCGGCACCGCCATCCTCTCCACCGTCCGCCTTACTGACAGCCACAACGGCGTCACCTTCTATGGGGGCAAAGGGGTGGGGCGGATCACCCTCCCCGGCATCGGACTGCCGATCGGCGACCCCGCCATCAACCCCGGACCCCGTCAGATGATGACCGAGGCTGTGGGGAGACTCGTCGACCTCAGTCGGGTCGGCATCGACATCACCATCACCGTACCGGAGGGCGAGACACTGGCGCCGCACACCTTCAATCCCCGTCTCGGCGTCGTCGATGGCATCTCGATCCTCGGCACCACCGGCGTGCTTCGCCCCTTCTCCACCGAGGCGTGGGTCGACTCGATCCGCCGGGAGATGGGCGTCTCGCGGTCGGTCTTCGGGGAGCACCTGGTAATCAACTCCGGTGGCAAGAGCGAGAGGTGGCTCCGAGCGCACTTCCCCGACCTCCCGCCCAACGCCTTCGTCCAGTACGGCAACTTCATCGGTCGCTGCCTCGAGATGGCACGGGCAATGGACTTTGCCCACATCACCCTCGGCATTATGATCGGCAAGGCGGTCAAGCTGGCGGAGGGGCAGCTCGACACCCACAGCAAGAAGTCGGTGATGAGCAAGCCCTTCATCCGCAGCCTCGGGCGGGAGAGCGGTCTCGACGAGGCAACACTCGACCGCATCGACGGCATCACCATGGCGGGCGAGATCTGGGAGATCCTCCCCGACCACGCGCACCCCTTCTACCACATCCTCCTCGACCGCTGCTACGCCGTCTGTAAGCCTCTCGTCCCGGGGATCCGGCTCGACCTGATCCTGATCGACAAGGAGGGCGGACTGATAGAGCGAAATGTGGAGGATAAGAATAAGAGAAACCACGTATGAATAGCTTCCTCATCGGTGCACCCCGCTCAGGCAGCGGGAAGAGCATCGTCACCATAGGACTCCTGCGGGCGCTTGTCCGGCGGGGGCTGCGGGTGCAGTCCTTTAAGTGCGGCCCGGACTACCTCGACCCGAAGCTCCACGCGGCGGCGACCGGTCGCCCGTCAATCAATCTCGACACCTTCCTCTATGGCGAGGAGGGTGTGGAGGAAATCTATCGCCGATATGCCGCCGGGGCTGAGGTGACGGTGGCGGAGGGCGTGATGGGGCTCTTTGACGGATACGACCGAGATCGCGGTTCGTCTGCCGAAGTGGCACGCCTGCTTCGCCTGCCGGTGGTGCTGGTGGTGACGCCGGGGGCCATGGCATACAGTCTGGCACCCCTGCTCTACGGCTACCGCCACTTCGACCCACGAGTGTCGATAGCCGGCGTGATCCTCAATAAGGTGAGCTCCCCTCGGCACCGACACTTCCTCACCGAGGCGGTGGAGGCGGCGGGGCTGCAGGTCCTCGGCGTGCTTCCCAAGTGCGATGCCCTTGTGATCCCCGAGCGCTACCTCGGTCTGCAGACTGAGGAGCGGGATGTCGCCGAGCAGTATGCCGAGGCGGCAGCAGATCTGGTGGAGACGAGTATCGACCTTGACCGCCTGCTGGAGCGGACGGTGTGTGAGGGGTTCACCGCCCCTCGGGTGCAGGAGGAGCGGAGGGCTGACCTCCGTATCGCCGTCGCCCGGGACGAGGCGTGTAGCTTCGTCTACGAGGAGAGCCTAAGGGTGCTCGCCCGCTTTGGCGAGGTCATATTCTTTAGCCCGCTACGGGATGAGCGTCTGCCGGAGTGCGACTTCCTCTACCTCCCCGGTGGCTATCCGGAGCTATACTTGGAGCAGCTGGCGCACAATCGGTCGATGCTCCGCAGTCTCCGGAAGTACGCCGACAGCGGCCGCCCCCTCCTCGCCGAGTGTGGCGGGATGATGCTCCTCTGCCGGCAAATCATCGATGAGAGCGGTCGGGCGTACGACCTCGCCGGGGTGCTTGACCAGGTGGCAACGATGGAGGGGAAGCGGCTGACACTCGGGTACCGGAGCTTCACGCTCGACGGCGTGGCGGTGAGGGGCCACGAGTTTCACTACTCCCATATCATCGATCCCCTTCCCTCCTCCCTGCAGCAGTACGATGCTCGTGGGGAGGCGGTGCCTGCGGCTCTCTGGCGGCGGGGACGGCTACTGGCAAGCTACACCCACCTTGCACTCACGGACGAGCTGGTGGCTCGCCTGATCGGAATGGAAATCAAGTAACACCTTATCTATATGTCACATCACATTCTTCCTCTCCTCGCTGCGGGGCTACTCCTCGGCACCGTCGCCACTGCGCAGACGCTGCCGGGAGACTCAATACGGGACTACAGCCTCGACGAATTTGTCGTCACCGGCACCGGGACGCTCCGGCTGATCAAGGATGCCCCGGTGCAGACCGAGGTGATCGACCGGAAGGCACTTCGGAGCTTTGGTCACGCTCCGCTCTCACAGATCCTCTCCGGGCTGATCCCGTCGATTGACTTCAGCCGGAGCGATATGGGCACCTCGATGCAGATGGGTGGCCTCTCGGGCGGGTACGTCCTGATCCTCGTCGATGGCAAGCGGCTGATGGGCGACCTCGGCGGGCAGGTCAATCTCGACGTCATCGACCCGACGCGGATCGACCGCATCGAGGTGATCCGCGGTGCCTCGTCCGCCCTCTACGGCAGCGATGCCATAGCCGGCGTGATCAATATCATCACCCGCAAGAGCACGCGCGACCTCTCGCTCGTCAATACCACCCGCATCGGCTCCTACGGCTCTGTGATCCAGTCAACCTCCGCACAGGCGACGATCGGTAGGGTCACCTCGCGGACAGACTTCCACCTCAAGCACTCTAATGGCTGGCAAAACACCACCTACGAGGACCCCAATAGGTACGAGCACCCGGTGACCAACTCCGTTAATAACACCAGCAACCCTTACCTCGACTATACCCTCGGCGAGCGGCTCGACTGGCGACCCTCCAAGCTCCTCTCAGCCTACCTCGAGGGAAGCGTCTACCGCAAGGACATCCACCGCCCCACCGGCATCCCGGACTACAAGACCTACGACTTCCGCTACCGCAACGCCTCCGCCGCCACAGGTCTCCGCTGGCAGCTCCCGGAGGGGCACCTGCTCACGGCGGACCTCCTCTACGACCGGCACGCCTACTACTACGTCTACACCGGGCTTACCTGGATCAAGGAGTGGGATGACAAGGGGAAAGAGAATAGCTACCCCTATTACCCCGACGACGTCGCCCTGCAGAGCAATCAGCAGAGACTGCTCGGCCACCTGAAGGGAGTCCTTGAGCTGCCGGCACACCATCGCCTCAGCACCGGACTGGACATGCAGTACAATTGGCTCATCGCCCCTTACCGTCTCGATCGCGAGCGGGTGCAGGACTATCTCCTTGGGCTCTATCTGCAGGACGAGTGGGATCCGGTCGACCGGCTCAATGTCACTGCCGGCGCACGACTCACCTACCATCCTGCCTTTGGGCTAAAGCTCTCGCCCAAGCTCTCCCTCAGGTATAAGGTGGGGCCGGTCAATCTCCGCGGGACTTACTCGGAGGGCTTCAAGACGCCCTCCAATAAGCAGCTCCACTACCGCTACGTCCGCCAGATGGGGATGCTGGCACTCTACCTCGGCAACGAGGGGCTGGATGCCCAGTCGAGCCGCTACCTGTCGGGGGACATTGAGTATCGGGAGGGACCCCTCTCCCTCCACGTCACAGGGTATGCCAATTGGCTCCGCAATATGATCACCCTCGTCACCGTGCCGCGCTCTGAGGCTCCGTCGGAGCTCCTCCTCACCTACGACCCGGCGCGCGTGCGGATGTATAAGAATATGGACAGCGCCCGCACCCTCGGGGTGGACTTCCAGGGGAAGTGGCAGGTGCTGCCCTCGCTTGCCCTCTCAGCGGGCTACAGCTACCTCGACACCGACGCCCTGCTCTACGACCTCGAGGAGGAGACGATGAAGCGGGTGATCATCGACGGGATGGCACACCACCGCGGTACCATCGGTCTCGACTGGTCGCGCGAGCTGCTCCACGACCGCTACCACCTCGGCGTGGGGCTCTACGGCAGGATGCAGAGCACGCGCTACTATCAGGACGATGGCAATGGCAAGCCCTACAACCTCTGGCGGATCAATACCCGCCACGACCTTACCCTCAGCAACTCCTGGCGACTTGCCATCGATGCCGGGGTTGACAATATCTTCGATTACTACGAGACCACCTACCATGGGCTCCACTACGGGACCTACACCCCGGGGCGCACCTTCTACCTCTCCTGCACGATCAACTTCGGCAAGGGGCTTAAGTCTGCCTCCGGTCGGTCTAGGCGACAGTCTACAGACGATGACTCCGAGGAGTGATCGCACCTATAGTTTTTTACTCACCTTTTTATTATCACTTTACTATGCGTAAGCTAATGAAACTGATGCCCCTCCTACTGATGGGCATGCTCGCTACAGCTCTTAGTGGCTGCGAGGGCGACAACAAGCCGGACCTGAAGTCCAATTATGACCGCAAGATGACCGCCGTGACGCAGGAGGTCAAGACGACAAAGAGCACTGATAAGGCGCTCCTCCTCGTCTCCTTCGGCAGCACCTGGGACGCTCCACAGCAGTCCTTCAAGGAGCTGGTCAAGAGCTTCAAGGCAAAGTTCCCCGATCGGGACGTCTACTTCTCCTTCACCTCCGAGATCTGCATGACTCGCTGCGCCCAGAAGGGGTGGAACTACTATGCTCCGCAATTCTACATGGAGGCGCTCGGCAATGCCGGCTATAAGGACATCGCCGTGCAGTCCCTCCACGTCATCCCCGGTGAGGAGTATCTCCGGGTACAGAATTGTCTGAAGGACTTCCATAACCACAGCGTCGAGGGCGGAAAGACCCCCTTTGCCGATGTCACCGTCTACCTCGCCGGACCGCTCCTCTACGAGGAGGTCGACTGCGACAAGGTGGCTGCCGAGCTGCACAAGGTCTTCGGCAAGGAGGTCAAGGCCGGTAAGCTCGTTTGCCTCATGGGGCATGGTAACCCTGCCGATATGAACTACGGCAACGGCAACAGCCGCTACATTATGATCGAGAAGGCGCTCCAGAAGCTAGACAAGCACTACTTCGTCGCCACGGTCGATATGGAGGGCAACTTTGTCGATGATATGATCGGGCGGATGAAGGCCGCCGGCTTTACTTCCGGCGAGGTGATCCTCCACCCGCTGATGTCCATCGCCGGCGACCACGCCAATAACGACCTCAAGGGCGGAGTTGAGACCCCGGCCGAGGAGGGCAGCTGGCGCGCTGAGATGGTCAAGGCCGGCTTCACTTGCACGCTCAATAATTGCATCATGAAGGGACTTGCCGACTACCCCGCCATCGCCAACGTCTGGATCAGCCACATGCAGCAGACCCTGAAGGAGGCGCCCATGTATCCTGAGAAGGAGGACTAACTTTCCCCCTCTTACACCCTCAGCGTCCCCTGCCGTGCATCCCACGGCAGGGGACGCTCCTTGTGAGGCTTTCGGGGTAAAAATGGTATCTTTGCGACACAGTATGGATGGGTCTATGCTGTGAATCTCCAGTCACTGTAGCGCCATGAAAACAAAGGACACCAAGTATATATTCGTCACCGGTGGGGTGGTCTCCTCCCTCGGTAAGGGCATCATCGCCTCCTCTCTCGGACGACTGCTGATCAGTCGCGGTCTGAAGTGCACGATCCAGAAGTTTGATCCCTACATTAATATCGACCCCGGGACCCTCAATCCCTATGAGCACGGCGAGTGCTTTGTCACCGATGACGGCTATGAGGCGGACCTTGACCTAGGACACTATGAGCGCTTCCTCGACATCAAGACCTCCCGCAATAGCAACGTCACCACCGGGCGCGTCTATCAGAACGTGATCCAGCGGGAGCGCCGGGGTGACTTCCTCGGCAAGACGGTACAGGTGGTCCCCCACATCACGGATGAGATCAAGCGCTGTGTCAAGCGTCTCTCCAAGGACGACGATTACGACATCATCATCACCGAGATCGGCGGCACCGTAGGCGACATCGAGTCGCTTCCCTTCCTTGAGGCAGTTCGCCAGCTGAAGTGGGAGCTGGGCGACGACAATTGCATGGTGATCCACCTCACCTACGTCCCCTATCTTCATGCGGCCAAGGAGCTGAAGACGAAGCCTACCCAGCACTCCGTCAAGTCGCTCCAGGAGGAGGGGATCCAGCCGGATATGCTGGTGCTTAGGAGCGAGATGAAGCTGGAGGAGGACCTGCTGCGCAAGGTGGCACTCTTCTGTAACGTGCCTAAGGAAGCGGTCATCCAGTCCTACGACTGCCCCTCTATCTACCGTGTGCCGCTACTCCTCCAGGAGCAGAAAATGGACGAAGCGGTGCTGAATCAGCTTAAGCTCCCCGTCTCTCGTCGGCAAGTATGTCTCCCTCCAGGATGCCTACAAGTCGATCGACGAGGCGATCCAGCAGAGCGGTGTCTACAATGGCCGCTTGGTCGATCTCGTACGCATCTCGAGTGAGAAGATTACGGATGAGAATGTCGCTGAGCTGCTCGCTCCCTGCGATGCGGTAGTGATTGCTCCCGGCTTCGGTTCGCGTGGCATCCCCGGCAAGCTGACTGCGATCCGCTACTGTCGTGAGCATGACGTGCCTACCCTCGGCATCTGTCTCGGCATGCAGTGCATCTGCATCGAGATAGCCAGAGATATGCTCGGGCTGGAGCAGGCCAATAGTACCGAGTTTGACTCCCAGAGTCCCGATCCGGTCATCGACCTGATGGAGGAGCAGAAGGAGGTGACCATGCTGGGCGGCACCATGCGTCTCGGTGGCTACGAGTGCGAGCTGACTGAGGGGAGCAAGGTGGCTCAGATCTACGGCACGGAGACCATCCGCGAGCGTCACCGCCACCGGTATGAGTTTAATAGCAAGTATGAGCAGGCCTTCGAGGAGGCCGGTGTACTGATCGCCGGGCGCAACCCTGAGACAGGCCTCGTCGAGGTGGTGGAGCTCCCCGACAAGCAGTGGTTCATCGGCGTGCAGTATCACCCCGAGTACTCCAGCACGCTCCAGCACACCCATCCGCTCTTCATGTCCCTCGTCGAGGCGGCACTTCGACACAAGGCTGCCCGAGAGGGAGAGGAAAAGTAAGTCAGACCTACACACAAGCACAGACGATCATCTGGACGGCTCGCATCGCAAGAGCTGTCCTCAGACAGATAAGTAATGGATAAAAATACGATCATCGGTCTCGTCCTTATGGGCGTGGTCCTCGTGGTATTCTCCATCCTGGGACGACCCTCTCAGGAGGAGCTGGAGCTCCGGCAGCGCTATGCCGACTCCGTAGCGCTCGCCGCACAGGCCAAGGAGCGCGCCATGACCGACTCACTAGACCGGATCGCGACAGAGGACTCCCTCCGCCGGAGTGCCACCCTCGCACAGTACACCCCCGCCGAGCGCGACTCCATCCTGACCGCTCAGGCGTCGGAGACGTTTGGACCCTTTGCCCCCTCCGCACACGGCAGAGAGCAGACCTTCACGATTGCCAATGACTCCCTCTCCGTCACCCTCTCTACGAAGGGCGGTAAGCCGATTGCCTCGGAGATACTGGGGTACGACGACTACCGGGGGGGACCGATACAGCTCATCCGACCGGAGGACAGCCGATTCAGTCTCACTCTCTTCACGAGTGGAAACCGTGTCGTCCGCACCGAGGATCTCTACTTCGTCGGCGAGCAGGTGAGCCCCACGCAGGTCAAGATGTCCGCCATGGCGACCAATGGCTCCAGCCTCACGCTCGTCTACACCCTTCTCCCCAAGTACCTTATTGATGTCACCATCGCAGGTACGGGAGACTTCAAGAGCGTCATGGCGCCCAACTCCCCCTTCCTCGACGCTGACATATCGCTCCCCGTCTATCGTAATGAGAAGAGCGAGCAGGCCGAGCAGCGCTACTCCGGTATGGCATACGAATTCACCGACGGTGACGTCGACAAGCTCAATACCGGTAAGTCTGAGGACAAGGAGCTGACCAATGAGGTGAAGTGGGTCGCCTTCCGCGACATGTTCTTCTCCACCATCGTCTACTCTCGTACTCGTCTCGGCACCCTCGCCGTCAGCCAGGAGATGGTCAAGGGCGATCCGGGGAAGCTCAAGGAGATGGAGGCAAAGTTTGTCCTCCCCTTCGACGGCAAGCAGCCGATCTCCCTCCAGATCTACAGCGGCCCCAACGACCACGCCCTCCTCAAGAGCCTCGACAAGAGCCTCGGCGACAAGACCCACCTGACGGAGGTGATCGATATGGGGAGGTGGTTCCGCTTCATCACCGTCTGGGTTGTGCTTCCGGTCTTCAATTTCCTCGAGAAGTACATCTCCAATTACGGGCTCATCATCATCATCCTGACGCTGATCATTAAGCTGATCCTCGCGCCCTTCACCTTCAAGTCCTTCAAGAGCCAGGCCAAGATGCGCGCCATCAAGCCGCTCGTCGATGAGATCAATGCGAAGTATCCCGGTGAGGACAAGATGATGGAGCGCAATAAGGCGACGATGCAGCTCTATCAGAACGCCGGCGTCAACGTCATGGGCGGCTGCCTCCCGATGCTCCTCCAGATGCCGATCCTCATCGCCATGTACCAGTACTTCCCCACCAGCCTCAACCTCCGTGGCGAGAGCTTCCTCTGGGCGCAGGACCTCAGTACCTACGACGACGTGATCCGCTGGGGTGCTGACATCCCGATGATCGGAGACCATATATCCCTCTTCTGCCTCCTGATGACCGTGACGCAGATCATCTACATGCGGCTTACGCAGTCGGGCACGGCAGGTGGCGATCAGCAGTCCGCCTGCATGATGAAGGCGATGCCGATCTTTATGTCGGTCTTCCTCTTCTTCTTCCTCAATAATAACGCCTCCGGACTCTCCCTCTACTACTTTGCCTCCCTCCTCATCAGTATCCTGCAGACCAAGGCCTTCCAGTGGTCTATCGACGAGCAGAAGCTCTTCGCTCAGTTGCAGGAGAATGCCAAGAAGCCGAAGAAGAAGAAAAAGTCCGGCTTCATGGAGCGGCTCGAGAAGGCTCAGAAGGAGCAGATGAAGAAGCTCCGAGAGCAGCAGCAGCGTAATGGACGCTAATACGCAAACTCTTATAGCAATAAGCATATGAACTTCAAGAACATCCTCATCACCCTTGCGATCATCTTCCTCCTCTGCGTGGGGATCTACTATGCGGTCAAGGGTGCCGTCCATCTCCTCGCCTTCGCAGGGATCTCCCTCCTGGTGCTTGTGATCATCGCCCTAGTGATCTGGCTCTTCATGAAGAGAGACTCCACGGACGACCCGCAGAGCTAAGTCCCCTCTAAGCTGACGCGACAAGGATCCTCTTCGTCCCATCGTCGCTCCTCAGATATAGCCCCCTCTGTCGATACGACCCACAGTCGTCTCGGCAGAGAGGGCTTTTTTTGCCCCTTTCTGCCCCCTCTCTAATCCCCTGATCCATAGCCTGTCATTCCCCTATCCCTCAGACGCAACTCTATTACCGATATTAGACGCAACTAATACCGGTAATAGTCTTCACTAATACCGGTAATAGTCTTCACTAATACCGGTAATAGATTGAAGGGTGATCCTGGAGCGTCACCCCAAGGGTGACGCATTTGAGAGACACCGTAGCCATTCATCTAATTGTGAAGAGTGGGGAACGGAGCACCCCTTGTGGGTG
>QWCQ01000343.1_pt1 | contig 36252 bp, 34 predicted proteins | sample 1972701 | NCBI WGS metagenome assembly QWCQ01 (sample SAMN09866704, study PRJNA288562) | Human gut metagenome isolate pre4_stool, whole genome shotgun sequencing... | reverse complement strand
AGCAATTTATAGAAGCTTGCAACAATGCTCTTGCTGATGCAAAATAATGAAAGATTTATACACAGTTAATTTAGCAAAAAAGAATATAGAAAATAAAAAAACAAGGTCAATTACCTTAATTTTTCTTGTAGGAATTTTAACTTTTATATTATTCATGTCATCATTTATAATTTTTTCTCTTAAAAACGGCATGAAATCTCTATCAGATAGGATGGGAGCAGACATTATAGTAGTTCCAGAAGGTTATGATTCCAAAATTACAGGCGCAATATTAAGGGGAGAACCTAATACATTCTTTTTTGACAAGGATATATTAAATAGAGTAAAAAAAATACCGGGAGTTGAAAAAGCCTGTGGCCAAGTTTATCTAGCTACACTTTCTGCTGGATGCTGCTCTTTTCCCATTCAAGTTATAGGAATTGACTTTTCTGATGACTTTAGCGTTAAACCATGGCTTGAAAAACAGATAAAATCTCCAATTAAAGCTGGACAAGTTGTTGTAGGTGCTAATATTGTGGGGACTATTAATCATAAGGTTAAATTTTTCAATCAAGAATTTGAGATAAGAGGTAGGCTAGCAAAAACCGGCATGGGTTTTGACAATTCAGTTTTTATGACAATAGAAGAAACTCATAGATTAGCTAAGGAATATGAAAAGATTATTAATCATCCAGTGGCAAAAAAAGATGATATATCTTCTATTTTAGTAAAAGTTGAAAAAAATAAAGATCCTAAAAAAATTCAAAAACTTATTAATGAGGAATTTAAAAAAGAAAAAGTTTATCCCTTATTGCCATATTGATAGCTTTGATTTGGATACTAGCTTTCTTTATTTTAAGTCTTGTAAATACCTTATCAGTTAAGGAAAGGAAAAGAGAATTTGCAACCATAAGGGTATTAGGAGCAACAAAGAAAAAACTCAGTGAAATAGTTCTTAGTGAATCTATACTGATTAATGGAACAGGGGCAGTCATAGGTTCTGTGGTTTCCTTTGTATTAAGTATAACATTTAACAATGCTTTTTCATCACTTCTTAATATGCCTTTTTTAAGACCAAATATATTCCTTATGCTTTTAATGTTAATAATAGTAATAATTTTAGGCACCTTATTAGGACCAATATCTTCAATTATCGCTATTAATAAAATGAATAAAGAAGAATTATTGTTGATGCAAAGAGATAATGATTAAAAAATATGTTAAATCCTAATTGCTTTAGCCAATTGGGATTTTTTTAACAAATTATTTATTTCTTCATTTTATATGATATTTTTGGTAGAATTAATTAGGTGAAAAAAATGAAAACTTCTTATATTTTAATGATAATAACAATACTTGCTAAGGTTTTCGGTCTTGTTAGAGAACAAACTTTAGCTTATTTCTTTGGAAGGGGAGAGCTTGCTGATATTTTTTTGGTGGCTTTTTCTTTACCTATGATGATTACTAATGTAATTTCTGGAGCTGTGGCAAATGGTTATATACCAATGTTTAATAGCATTAAAGCTAAAAGTGGACAAGAAAAGGCTAATGAATTTACGGCAAATCTTTCAAATATTTTAGCTATAATTTTTCTTATTATTTCTATTGCGGCAATAATTTTTGCAAGTCCTCTTGTTAAGCTTATGGCTCAAGGTTTTACTGGTTCAAAACTTAATACAGCAATTCTAGTTACAAGGATTGCACTTTTATCAGTTTCTGTTACTGCTGTATTCTCAATTTATAAGGCTTATTTACAGATTCATGATAGATTTGTAGTTTCAGTAATCCACGCAATTATAATGAATCTAATAATTATTTTATTTTTGGCAATTACCTACAAATTTGGAATAAAGTTTTTGGGTATAGGGATTTTACTTGCTTTTACTTTTCAATATATAATTTTTATTCCATATGTCAAAAAAACGTCTTATAAGCACAAGTGGATAATTGATTTTAAAAATGAAGATATAAAAAAACTTCTTAGGATAATTTTACCTATTTTGATATCTTCTTCAGCTATAGAAATTAATTTTATGATTTCAAAATCTTTGGCATCAGAACTTTCTCATGGGGGAATTTCTATATTAAATTATGCCTATAAACTTCAATCATTTGTAACAGGAATAGTTGTTACTTCTATAATTACTGCAGTATATCCGCAGATGGCTAAGTATGGAAGCTTTAAAGATTTTAAGGGACTAAGAATTTCAACAAGGGATGCTCTCTCAACTATGTCTATTTTAGTAATACCGGCAACTTTTGGCTTATTTACTTTTGCTCTTCCGATAGTAGAACTTTTATTTATGAGAGGTAGGCTAAATCTTGATGATGCTACAAGCATTGCTAATGTTTTGAGATATTATGCCTTTGGTGTTTTTGCCATAGGGATTAGAGAAATTCTATCAAGAATTTATTATTCTCTTGATGATACAAAAAGACCTGTCATAAATTCCCTTGTAATTGTAGGGGTAAATATAATCTTATCTTTTGTCTTGGCGAAATTTATGGGCATAGTAGGTTTAGGACTTGCCACCACCATATCTTTTGTTGTTGGAGGAGGGTTTTTTGCAATTTCTTCAACAAAACTTATAGGCAAAATTTTCGATAAGAATCTTCTATTAAATTTAGGAAAGATTTTACTTGCGTCTTTAATTATGGCGGCTGGTTCAAATTTAGTATTTAATATTTTAAAGTTAAAATTAGGGTCAAATCTCTCTCTTTTATTGGCAATAATTTTTGCGGCTTGTATTTATGGCATTATGCTTATAATTTTAAGGGTTAAAGAAGTTAAAATTTTACTAAAAAAGTTTAATAAATAAGCTTAAGGTGGGTATAAAACATATAAGATAACAAATTAATTTGATAAAGAGGTGTTATTATGAAAGTTTTATTCCACGTTGTAGAAGTTGAAAAATGGGAAGATACCTTATCAAATGCTAGGGATATTATAAACGAAATTCCTGATGCTCAAGTAGCAATAGTATGCATGTCTAAGGCTGCAGAAATTTTTAAAAAATATTCGGGAATTGATTTTCATGGACTTATAGATAGTCCTAGGGTTAAATTTATTATAGGTAAGGCTGCCCTAGAAAATAATAATATCAAGGAAGAAGAGCTTCCAAATTTTGTAAAAGTTGAAAAGCTTGTAATCACAAAAATAGCTAAGTTAGAAAATGAAGGTTATGCTTATATAAGATTATAATATTTTTAATAATGACTGGTGTTCAAAATTAATTTTGAACACCGTATTTTTTTATTTATCTTTATAACAATCTCTATATTTTTTTAAATTTTTCTTTGTCTTTCTGCACCATAAAAATATTAAAAATACAAGTAGTAGATATGGTAGTAAGAAGACTTTGTCAAAATTAGTATATACTTTTATATAAGTATAAAAAGCGGCTGGAATAAGTATTAACATATATGTTATATATTTAGCTCTATAAGTTTTTTTATCTATAAACTCATATATATGTTTTTCTGTGCTTAGTGTTATATTTATTAAAACAGCGTTTAGAAATTCGATTAAAATATAGGATAATGCAATAGGATGGATATATGCTGAATAATTTTCTAACATAATGAAATTTAGTAATAAATAGTATGGGAATAACTTCTTACATATTCAAGCCCACTACTTGTTCTTCTAAAAAGCTCTAACAAAATAGTTTGATAGCTTCTGTCACGGATATAAATTTTTTCACCTGTTAATCTATCTACCCTATAAACATTATGCTCTACAGTTGTTACTTTAAGTTCTCCATCCATATTAAAATTATAAATTTCATTACCTATATGCATAATAGTTGTAAACACACTTGCTGGCCAATAAGCTTTAGCAATTATAATATCTAAAAATATTTCGATGGTATTAGATAAACTAGGGTCGGAACTAGATAATTCTTTATAATAAGTTTTTGGATAACCTTTTTCTGTAATATAATAGTATCTGTTATTTCTTAAAACTGTTTCATCCTCGATTTTAGAATTATCAATAACTATGTCTTTCTCAAAAGCATAAATGGGTATTGTAGTTGTAGCTACAATAAGAAAACTTAAAACAACAAAAAAAATACTTTTTAATCTTTTCATATAATCACTCCTTATGAGAAGGATTATATAATACGTGAAATCTTTTGTCAAACTAGAAGTGGACATTATCAAATATAAATTTTAAAAATCATATACGACATTTACACAAATAGTTTCTAAGGAATAGGAAATTTTAGTGAAAAACTTTTTTATTTTAAAAATTTTCTGTATAATAAAAATAGAAATGAGGTATTTATGGTTTCTTTAGAGAGAATTGACGAAGTAAATGAACTTTTAGATGAAATATGCGAGGAGCTGCCTTCTTATGCCTTTGAGCATTTAAACGGGGGTATAACTTTGTCTGAAGAGGTGAAATATCATCCCGAATCCCATAATGAAGACCTTCTTATTTTAGGACAATATGAAAGGTCTATTTTAGGTTTATCTATAACCATATTTTACGGTTCAGTTTATTTAATGTATGGATATTTAGACAGGGAAGATTTAAAAGATAAATTACGTCATGTTCTTTTTCATGAATTTACTCATCATTTGGAATTTTTGGCTAGAAATTATGATTTAGAGATAGAAGATGAGGAATTTATGGAAGATTATAGGAAAAGGTGGAAAGACTATGAAGATTAAAGGATATTTTTATAAGGGACTAGGCACTATAATTGACGTATTTTTGAAAATTGTTATAAGCCTAGTGAATTTTCTTGTAGATATATTTTCAACTATAAGACATGCCATTGGCCTTCTTATTTCAATGGGTGGTTGTCTATTTTTAGTTTTTATTTTTAATCCTTATTTTTTATATGGGGTAATACTTAATCCTTTTCTTTTTACTTTAATTGTACTTATAGTTATAGTACCATTTTTAGGTAAAATTTCCCTATCTTATTTAAAATATCTGCATTATGTGGCAACTGAATATTTTTATGATAGGGCTGATTATTATTTACTTGGCAAAAATTATGGTCATAAGGATTTTTCATCTTACTCAAGAGAATACATTGATAAACTTGAAAAAGAAAGGTTAAAAAGAGAAGAAGAGAGAAGAAAACAAGAGGAAGAGGAATGGAACAGAAGGTTTGAAAATTTCACTGGAGGATTTACCTGGACAACTTTTGATGATTTTGAAGACTTTTTTAGAAATGCTCAGTCAGGCTCATATAATTATGGTAATTATGGAGAAAACCAAGGAAATTATAGAGATAATTCCTACGGACCGAGTATGGGTCTAAATTTTAAAAAGCAATATGAGGAAGCCTGTGACACCTTAGGAGTAAATTACAGTGCAGATAAATATGAAGTTAAGCTTCAATATAGAAAGATGGCAAAAAAATACCATCCGGATATAAATAAGGAAGAAGGTGCTACTGAAAAATTCCAAAAAATTAATTCAGCCTATGAATTTTTAAATGATTCAAATATAGAAAGATATAAAAAATTATCAGGAAATAACTAAATATATAAATTTTATAATAAAAAAATCTGAGAAGATAAAATTTGTCATCTTCTCAGATTTTTTATTTATTTTTTTAAATGGTCATCAATAATCTTTTGCATAACTTCTTGAGATAAGTTTCCTTCATAAGCATTTAAAATTTTTCCTTGTGAATCCATTATTAGGAGTAAAGGAATTTTTTCTACAGTTTTTAAAGCATCTTCTGTTGTTGGATTTGGCAAAAGATTTTTAAAATTCAAATTATTTTCTTTAATTATATTTTGAGCCTCTTCTATATTTGTTGATGTATCAGCGGAAGTGTCAAGAATAAAAGCCGAAACTTTTAAATCTTTTTCATCATAATTTTTAGAAAGATTATTTATACTTACAAGAGTATCCTTACAGTCATTCCCATAAGTAGCCCAAATAATTAAAGCATTTATTTTTGAATCCTTGTAAAAATCACTAGATTTTATTCTATTGCCATCAATATCTATAGTATCAAAATTAAATTCATTAAAAGTTAATTTTTTAGATTCAGGAACAGAAATTTGCGTTGATTCCTTTACATTGGTTTTATTTTTATCGTTTTGATTTTCTGTAGTATTTTGATTTTTGCCACAGGCAACCAGGGTTGAAATGATAATTAAAATAATAAAAAACTTTTTCATATGCTCCTCCTTATTAATATTATAACCACTTAAATTATAATTGTCTAATGTGATTAATAACTAAAAGAAAATTATTGAAAAACACTAAAACTTTATCTAGATTGATGATATAATAGATTTATAAAATCTATTATAGATTTGGGGGTGATTTTATGTCAGTTGATGCAATTTCTCAAGTTAAAAAAGCTGAAGAGGAGGCTTCTTTGATTGTTGAAAAAGCTAAAAAGAATGCTAAAAAAGTTGTTGAAAATGCAGAAATTGAGGCGGAAGAAATATATAAAACTACAATTGAAAAAGCAAAGGAAGAAGCTAGTTCAAAAAGACAAGAAGCTTTACAAAAAGGAAAAGAGGACTCAACCCCTATTGTTGAAAATGCTAAAAAAGAAGCAGAAAAAATAAAAAACGTTGATGAGGGCTCTTTGAAAAAAGTTGTGAAATCGATTGTAGAAAAGGTCGTGATAGAATGGCAATAGTTGATATGAGTAAATTTTATCTTCTAGCCTTTAAGGAGAAAAGGGAAAGCCTTTTAAAGGAATTACAAAAGTTTAAATATGTGCATCTGGTTGATTCGGGAAATGATTTTTCAAAAGAAGATTTAAGTGCAGTTTCAAGATCAGAGGAACTTATAGATATAGATGACTATTTAAATAAATCCAAATATGTAATCGAAAGGCTTGAAAAAATAGAAGATAAAAAACCTGCCCTAGAAGCTTTAAAAGAGGGAAAAAAACATTTTACCTATGAGGAAATTAAAAATAGGGCAAGAAAATTTAACTTTTCGCAAATATATAAGGAAATCTCATCAATAATAGATGAGATTGAAAAAAAAGAAGCCGAGAATCAGGAAATTTTAAATAAGGTTAGTGAGCTTTTGCCCTATAAGGCAATAGACATTCCCTTGGAAGATTTAAAATTAACAAAATTTTCAAAAATTTATTTGGGGACAATTCCTCAAAGATATAAGGAAAATTTTGAAGAGCTTTTAAAGGAAAATGATTCAGTATATTTTAATGTTCTACATACAGATAAGAATTATGCATATTATTTAATTATTTGTCATAAATCTGATGATGAGGATGTTATTGATGCTTTTAGAAAAATGGGCTTTACCTTGGTTAATTTCAAGGAAAAAGGCACAATTAATGAAAATATTAATTCTTTGCGTGAAAGAAAATCACAAAATTTAAACTCTATAGATACTTTGAATAAAGAATTAAAAAACTATTTGAAATATCTTGATGATTTTAAAATATATTATGAATATCAGTCCAATGAAAAACTTAAAGTTATTTCATCAGAAAAGTTTTTGAGAACTAAAAACTTAGACTTGATAGAGGGCTATGTACCGAGTAAATTTTTAAAATCTTTTGAAGAAGCTATACAATTAATTTGCGGTGATGATTACTATTTATATAAAAAAGAAGCCGATAGAAATTCCCATGAAGTTCCAATTATGTTAAAAAATAATAAATTTGTTGGTCCTTTTGAGATGCTTACAGAAATGTATTCAATGCCAAAATACAATGAAATAGATCCAACACCTTTTTTTGCACCATTTTATTTTATATTTGCAGGAATAATGATTGGTGATTTAGGATATGGACTCTTAGTATTTATTGGAAGTTTACTAGCTCTAAGGTTTTTTAATCTCGATAAAGCTACAAAAAGATTTATGACCTTCTTTAATTATCTAAGTATTTCAGCTATGATATTTGGATTGGTATTTGGCTCATTTTTCGGAGGAATTATTCCTCTACCAACACTTATAAATCCAGCAGAAGATATTATGGAAATGCTTATGTTATCTTTGCTTTTAGGAGGAGTTCATATATTTTTTGCACTTGGCATAAGAGCATATATGGATATTCGTGATAATAAACCAAAAGATGCTTTTTATGATGTAGGCTTATGGTATATGGCACTTATTGGAGCGATTGGATATGGTCTATCAAAAGCAGTTGCCATGAATCCAATTGTTGTAAAAATTTTGTTTTATGCGATGATTATTGCAATGGTAGGAATAGTTCTTACAGGAGGCAGGAGCGAAAAAACAACCCTAGCAAAGTTTGGATGGGGAGTTTATGCTCTTTATGGAATAAGCTCTTATATAGGAGATTTTGTTTCATATTTAAGACTTATGGCACTTGTTTTAAGTGGTTCATTTATAGGTCTTGCAGTAAATATGATTGCCGGTATGCTTTTTGGAAGTTCTATAATAGGAAAATTATTTGCAATAGTAATATTTTTAGTATTTCAAGCATTTAATTGTTTTTTATGCTACTTATCAGCTTATGTTCATACAGCAAGATTGACATATGTAGAAATGTTTAACAAATTTTATGAAGGTGGAGGAGTCCCCTTCAAAAAAATGGTAGAAGATTCAAAATATTTTAATATAGACTAATTAGGAGGAGAATATGAAAGAATTATTTACACAATACCCAGGTCTTTGCCTGGCATCTTTGGGAGTTTTTTTGGCAGTAGCATTAGCTGGAGTAGGTTCAGCTATTGGAGTTGGTCTTGCAGGTGAAGCAGCAGCAGGAATTGTAATTGAAGAACCGGAAAAATTCGGTAAATCTCTTGTGCTTCAGTTGTTACCTGGTACTCAAGGACTTTATGGTTTTGTAATTGGACTTTTTATTCTTTTTAAAATAAGCCCAGACCTTGCAGCACAAAGTGGTTTTATGTATATGGTTTCTGGTGGAGTAATTGGTCTTGGAGGACTATGCTCAGCTATAGCTCAAGGTAAAGTTTCAGTTGCAGGTCTTAATATTTTAGCAAAGAATGAAGAACAACAAACAAAAGGTATAATTTATGCAGTAATGGTAGAACTTTATGCAATTCTAGCCTTTGCAACTGCATTCTTCATACTATTTAGAGCCTAGGAGGTATTTATGCCCGGAATAGATAATATTATTAAAAAAATTACTGATGAAGCAAAAGAAAGGGCAAAAAACATAGAAAACCAAGCAGTTAAAAAGAAAGAAGCTATTATTGGCGAAAAGACCGAAGAGGCTTTAGAAATTAAAAAAAGAATTCTTACAAAGTCAGATGAAGAAAGTAAATCAATTATTGAAAAGGCAAATTCTACAGCTAATTTAAAAGCTAGGGATATTATCCTTCTTGCTAGAGAAGAAATTATTGAGAGAGTTCTTAATTTGGTAAAAGATGAACTTAACGATTTGACTTCTGAAGATTTTATAAAATATTTAAAGGCTTCGACAAAAAATTTAAATTTGACCTCAAAAGATGAAGTTAAAATTCCAAAAAAATATTATGAAGATATTAAAAAAGCAGATTTGGATTTAAATATTTCATCAGAATTTATAGAAAGTGGTTTTCTTGTTAAGAAGGGCAATTTGATTTATAATGGTGATTTTTCCAGCATAGTGGATTCTATGAGAGAGGACCTTATGCCTTTGATATCAGATGAACTTTTTAAAAAGTAGGTGAGTAGATGGATAGAAGTAAGTTTATCCAAAGTTCTTCTTGGATTCGTGTTTTAGAAAAAAGATTACTTAGCCATCAATTTTTCTTGAGATTAGCAGATGCTCCTAGTCTAAAAGATGCTTTGAGGATGCTTAATGACACAATTTATCAAACTTCTATATCAAAGTTAGAAAAAGATACTGATTATGAAAAAGCTCTTTCTCAAGAACTTTTAAGGTTTTATAAAGAAATGTATGAGATTAGCCCTTCAAACATACCTATAGATTTTACTGTCGTAAAATATTATTACCATAATTTAAAGGTGATGGCAAAAGAATATGTAAAAAAAGAAGATTTATCTCATCTTTATGTACCTTTGGGTAATCTTGACATTTTTGGATTGAGAAAACTTTTACAAGAAAACACCTCATCTAAAAATGAATACTTAAGAGAAGTTAAAGAAACTATAAGACTATATGAAAAAACAAAAAGACCATCAGATATTGATATTAACCTCGATAGATGCTATTTTAAATCTCTTTTGAAACTTGCAGATGAGGCAGATGAAGACATATTTTATTCTTATGTAAAAGATACAATAGATTTCAAAAATATAAGGTCTTTAATGAGGGCTAATGCTGAAGGTGCTGACTTGGAGTTTTTGACAGACATTTTAATTGATGGTGGAAATATTTATAAGGATAATTTTTATAACTACTTAAATACTAAAATTGAGCCTGATAGTAAACTTTTCAAATATTCAAATATCTATAAATATGTAAAACAGGGAACTGAATTTTTTGGAAAGGGAAGGTCTTTATCTCGTTTTGAACTTTTAGTAGATAATGAAATGGTCGATTTGATAAAAGATGCAAAAAAAATCACCTATGGACCCGAAGTTATTTTTGCTCATGTTATAGCTAAAGAAATTGAACTTAGAAATTTAAGAATAATTTTTGTAGCTAAACAAAATGGCTTGTCAAGTGAATTTATTAGAGAAAGGTTACGTGATACTTATGTATAAAATTGCAGTTATAGGAGATAAGGATTCTGTTCTTGCATTTATGGCTTTAGGTATTGAAGTTTTTATTGCCTATGAAAAAGAAGAAACAAGAGATATTGTGGATAAACTTTCTCGAAAAGATTATGGAGTAATTTTCATTACAGAACAGCTTGCAGCTAAAATACCAGCTACAATTAAAAGATATGATGAAAAAATTATCCCTGCCATCATTTTAATTCCTTCTAATCAAGGTACTTTAGGTATAGGGATTAATAATCTTAATAAAAATGTTGAAAAGGCCGTTGGTGCTAATATATTGTAAGGAGGGGCAATGAGAAGTAAAGGTAAAATATTAAAAGTATCTGGTCCACTTGTTGTAGCAGATGGTATGAAAGATGCCAATGTTTATGACGTAGTGGAAGTTTCTAAAGATAAATTAATTGGTGAAATTATTGAAATGAGAGGAGATAGAGCCTCTATTCAAGTTTATGAAGAAACTACAGGAATTGGGCCGGGAGATGAAGTTGTATCAATAGGTTCTCCTTTATCAGTAGAATTAGGCCCCGGACTTTTAGAGCAGATGTTTGATGGTATTCAAAGACCTCTTGAAGCTTTGAAAAATTCAAATGGTGATTTCTTAGTAAGAGGGGGAACTTTTGAACATCTAGATAGAGAAAAAAAGTGGGAATTTAAACCTCAAGCTAAAGTTGGAGATATATTAGGTGCTGGCGATATCTTGGGTACAGTTGAGGAAACTTCAGTAATAACCCACAAAATCATGGTTCCTTATGGAGTAAAAGGTAAGGTAAAAGAAATTAAATCAGGCATTTTCACAGTTGCTGATACTATAGCAATTTTAGAAACTGAAAATGGAGATAAAGAATTAAATATGATTCAACGCTGGCCAGTAAGAAGAGGCAGACCTTACAGAGAAAAAATTGATCCTAGGGCTCCTTTAATTACAGGACAAAGAGTAATAGATACATTTTTCCCGATTACAAAGGGAGGAACTGCAGCTATACCAGGTCCCTTTGGAAGTGGTAAAACTGTAGTACAACATCAACTTGCAAAATGGGCAGATGCTCAAGTTGTAGTTTATGTAGGATGTGGCGAACGTGGTAATGAAATGACAGATGTACTTATGGAATTTCCTGAATTGATTGACCAAAAAACTGGGGAATCAATAATGAAAAGAACAGTTTTAATCGCCAACACATCAAATATGCCTGTTGCAGCCCGTGAAGCAAGTATTTATACGGGAATAACAATTTCTGAATATTTTAGAGATATGGGATATTCAGTAGCAATGATGGCAGATTCTACATCACGTTGGGCAGAAGCTCTTCGTGAAATGAGTGGACGTTTGGAAGAAATGCCTGGTGATGAAGGTTATCCAGCCTATTTATCATCAAGAATTGCACAATTTTATGAAAGGGCAGGACGTGTAATGTGTTTAGGAACTGATCAAAGGGAAGGAGCCTTATCAGTTATAGGTGCAGTATCACCTCCTGGAGGAGATATTTCAGAACCAGTAACTCAAAACACTTTGCGTATTGTAAAAATATTCTGGAAACTTGATTATGACCTTTCATATCAACGTCACTTCCCAGCGATAAATTGGATTGATTCTTACTCCTTATATCAAGATAAGGTAGATAAATATTTAGATGAAAACATAGATAAGAATTTTTCAAAGCATAGGAGAAGAGCAATAGGACTTTTGCAAGAAGAATCATCACTTCTTGAAATAGTAAGATTAGTTGGTAGAGATACCTTATCAGATGGGGACCAACTAAAGCTCGACATCACAAAATCTTTGCGTGAAGACTTTTTGCAACAAAATGCCTTCAATGACATTGATACCTACTGCTCATTAAATAAACAATATAAAATGCTTGATACTATATTAAAATTCTATGATGCAGGATTAAAAGCTTTAGAAAAAGGAGCTTATCTAAAAGAGATTGAACAATCTCCTGTCATTGATAAGATAGCAAGAATGAAATATATAGCTGAAGAAAATATTTCAAATATAGATTCTTTGCAAGAGGAAATAGCAAAAGAAATGAAATCATTAGAAAGAGGAGGTACCGAAGAAGATGCTTAAGGAATATAACTCAATAGCTGAAGTTGTGGGACCTCTAATGGTTGTTGAAGGCGTTGGGGGAGTTAACTACGAAGAATTAGTAGATATAGAATTACAAACTGGAGAAAAAAGACGTGGCCGTGTAATTGAAATTGATGAGGACAAGGCAATGGTACAAATTTTTGAAGGCTCCAGCGGAATAAATCTTACAAGAACCAAAGTTAGATTTTTAGGAAAACCACTTGAACTTGGCGTAAGTCCTGATATGATAGGACGTGTTTTTGACGGTCTAGGAAATCCTATAGATAACGGTCCAAAAATTATAGCTAAGAAAAAAATAGATATAAATGGAACTCCAATAAATCCTGTAAGCCGTGATTATCCGGAAGAATTTATTCAAACAGGAATTTCATCTATTGATGGGTTAAATACCCTAGTGCGTGGACAAAAACTTCCTATATTTTCACTAGCAGGTCTTCCCCACAACCAACTTGCAGCTCAGATTGCAAGACAAGCAAAAGTATTAAGTGGTGGTAATTTTGCTGTAGTATTTACAGCTATGGGAATAACTTTTGAAGAAGCTCAATATTTTATTGATGACTTGACAAAAACAGGAGCAATAGATAGGTCTGTATTATTTATGAACCTAGCTGATGACCCCGCAATTGAAAGATTAGCCACTCCAAAAATGGCTCTAACCTGTGCTGAATATTTGGCATTTGAATTAGATATGCACGTTTTAGTTCTTATGACTGATATGACTAATTATGCAGAAGCTTTAAGAGAAGTTTCAGCAGCAAGAAAAGAAGTACCAGGTCGACGTGGATATCCAGGATATTTATATACCGATTTGGCAGGACTTTATGAAAGAGCTGGAAGAATTAAGGGTCGCAAAGGCTCAATAACACAAATTCCAATTTTAACAATGCCTGAGGGAGATATAACTCACCCAATACCAGACTTAACAGGATATATAACAGAAGGTCAAATTATCTTATCTCAAGAATTATATAAACAAGGTTTAGAACCTCCTATAAATGTAATTCCATCCCTATCAAGACTTAAGGACAAGGGAATAGGTCAAGGGAAAACAAGAGAAGACCATGCAGATACGATGAATCAAATTTATGCAGCATACACTTCAGGTAAATCTGCTAAGGAACTTTCTGCAATTTTAGGAGAAACTGCCCTTACAAAATCAGACAAGGCTTTTGCAAAATTTGCAGATGAATTTGAAAAAAATTATGTATCTCAAGGCTTTGAAACAAACAGAAATATAGAAGAAACCCTAGACCTAGGTTGGAAATTATTAGATATAATTCCGAGAGGAGAACTAAAGAGAATTGACGATAAGTTAATTGAAAAATATTTAGGTGAAAAAGAAGAGGACTTAAAAGAAGAAGAATAAGAATAAAGAAAAAACAAGAGTCCATGTGATTTGCAATAATCAAATGACAAGGAAAAAAGAAAAAAGTAGGCGGATAATATGACTATATTAAAAGTTAATCCCACAAGAATGACTCAAACAACTCTTAAAAAAAGACTCTTAACAGCAACAAGAGGCCATAAACTTTTAAAAGATAAACAAGATGAGCTTATGAGACAGTTTATTGATTTAATAAAAGAAAATAAAAAATTAAGAGTTGAGGTGGAAAAAGAACTACACGATTGTTTTTCAGATTTTCTTATGGCTTCAGCCCTTATGAGTCCAGAAATGCTTGAGGAATCCATAGTATTACCCTCAATAAAAACTATGGTAAAAATCTCAAAAGAAAATGTTATGAGTGTAGAGATTCCTAAGATGGAATTCATTGTGGAGAAAACCTCACAACATGCTAGAAAATATCCATATGGTTATATAATGACAACATCAGACCTTGATAGTGCCATAGATAAATTAAAAACAGTAATGGATAGGCTCCTTTTACTCGCCCAAAAAGAAAAAGCATCACAACTTATGGCTGATGAAATTGAAAAAACAAGGCGTAGAGTAAATGCACTAGAATATAAAACTATACCTGATCTAAAAGACACTATAAAATATATAAGAGCTAAACTTGATGAAAGTGAAAGAGCTAATATAACAAGATTGATGAAGGTAAAAGACATTATTTCTAAGGAAGAAGAAAAGGAACCAGTAAAGTATGATAAGGTTGATTTTAATTTTGATACTTTATGATAAATAAATAACTCAATTATTAGGGAAGTTTATAGCTTCCCTAAATTTTTTGCTAAATACAGTAGTGGTAATTTTAAGAGATTTATTATAAAATAAAATAAATAATTTGGGAGGGAATGTACATGATTTTAGTAGTTGACTTTGGAGGTCAATATAAAGAACTTATTGCAAGAAGAGTACGTGAATTAAATATATATTGCGAAGTAATTTCCTACAAAAATGCATTAGAAAAAGCAAAAGATGAAAAAGTAAAAGGAATAATATTCACAGGAGGGCCTTCATCAGTATATGAAGAAAATTCCCCTCAAATAGAAAAAGAAATTTTCGAATTAAATAAACCCATACTTGGACTTTGCTATGGAATGCAGCTAATGGCACATACCTTAGGCGGAAAGGTAATAGGAACAAGCCAAAGAGAATTTGGAAAGACAAAAATAATTACAAAAGAATCTATAATTTTTGAAAACTTAAATGAAGAAGAATCAGTTTGGATGAGCCACAATGACAGAGTAGAAAAACTACCTGAAGGATTTGAAATAATAGCAGAATCAAAAAATTGTCCAGTGGCAGCAATGGAAAACACAAGTAAGAACCTATACGGATTTCAATTTCATCCAGAAGTAAATCATACAATACATGGAAAAGAAATGCTTAAAAATTTCCTATTAAACATATGCCACGAAGAACAAAATTGGACTATGAAAAATTATGCCAAAATAGCAATAGAAGACATAAGAAAAAAAGTAGGAAAAGGAAAAGTTCTCCTAGCTCTATCAGGAGGAGTAGACTCATCAGTAACAGCAGCCTTAGTATCAAAAGCAATAGGAGAAAATCTGACATGTATCTTTGTAGACCATGGACTTATGAGAAAAAATGAAGGGGACGAAGTAGAAGAAGCCTTTAAAAACTCAGGCATGAAATTTATAAGAATAGATGCAGAAGAAAGATTTTTAAATAGATTAAAGAAAGTAACAGACCCAGAAAGAAAAAGAAAAATAATTGGGGAAGAATTTATAAGAGTCTTTGAAGAAGAAGGAAGAAAAATAAAATCTGTAGACTACTTGGCACAAGGAACAATTTATCCTGACGTAATAGAATCAGGACTTGGAGGAGCAGTAATAAAATCTCATCATAATGTGGGAGGACTACCTGATGTAGTAGACTTTAAAGAACTAATAGAACCACTTAGAATGCTTTTCAAAGACGAAGTAAGAAAACTAGGAAGAGAACTAGGACTTGCAGATTATTTAGTAGATAGACAACCATTCCCAGGACCAGGACTAGCCATAAGAGTAATGGGAGAAATAACAAAAGAAAAATTAGATATCCTAAGAGATGCAGATAAAATCTTTAGAGAAGAATTAGAAAAATCCATGGATAGAGAAGAAATAAGCCAATACTTTGCAGTTCTAACAGATAATAAATCAGTAGGAGTAATGGGAGATTACAGAACCTATGACTATACCCTAGCCCTAAGAGCAGTAAAAACATCCGACTTTATGACAGCAGACTGGGTAAGAATCCCCTATGAAGTATTAGATAAAATTTCAGTAAGAATAGTAAACGAAGTAGACCATATAAATAGAATAGTTTATGATATAACAACAAAACCCCCAGCTACAATCGAATGGGAATAGTAGCAAAAAAACAAAAAATCTTGTAAAATCAATAGTTGCATAAGATTAAAAACTGTAACTGGGATTAAAATGGGAACATTTGTTAAAAAGAATAAATTGAATAATAGTTCCAAGTGGTTTACATTTTGGCAAAAAATAAGATCATAGCATAAGTGTTGTGGTCTTTTTTATTTGATGGGTTAAACACTTAAAAACGACAATAAAATGTCGGTTTGAGTGTCGGTTTGAATAAGATTTATCAAAGAGAAAATAAGCAATTCACAAGAATGTTCAGGAACTGTTTTAGTTAATAGAGAAGTGGGAATTTTATATAGTGTATAGGGCTTGACCTGACCGTTGGGGACCGTGTTATCCTTTAATCAAAGGAGGTATATAACCATGTTAAGAAGTGAAATTCAAAAAGAAACGGGTCTAACTAGGAAGGCAATAGAGTATTATGAGGATAAAGGACTTATCAATCCTCAGAAATCTGAGAATGGTTATAGAGACTATAGTATAAAGGATTTAGAGATTCTAAAAAAGGTATCTATATTTAGAAAATTGGGAATGAGTATCTCAGATATTTATCAGTGTATATCGTCAGGTGGAAATAGTCTGTCTTCTGTTTTAAGGGAAAAACAACATCAATTGGACCTTGATGAAAAAAGAAAAAAAATACTAGAAATGATTGTTAAAGGTGAAAGTAATGAACTAATCAATGAGAAAGTTTCGCTACTTGAGGTGGAAGAAAATATCTATGAAAAACTAGAAATTGCTTTTCCGGGATATTTTGGACAAATGTTATTTGCTGCCTATCAACCATTTTTGAATGAACCATTAGAAGATGATGGTAAGGATTACTTTTACAAATATATAGCTTATCTTGATTGGCTTCCTACTTTTGAATTAACTGAAGAAGAGAAAAAATATATTGAGAATATTAGCTCATCCTTTGATATGAAAACCTTAAGAGATGTGAATCAGGCTAAACTCGATGCTATAGAGAGTTTTGAAAAGTGGATGAAAGATAATGAGGATGTAATTTCTCAATATGAAACCTATAAAAATAGTGAAGAGTATCAAAATAGCATGATGAAACAGATCCAGGATAAGCTTAAAAACTTTATGAAGGAAAATCAATATTATGAAATAGCAATTCCACTTATTAGAAAATTTAGCAAAAGCTATGATAATTACTATAAAAAGTTGTTAAAGGCAAATGAAAAGTATCTAAATAATAAATATCAATAATCAGGTTCTATAATAAATAGTATTGGTGAGAAATAATCAGTACTATTTTTATATTGATATTTGAAAAATAAGTATATTGGTCAAATTCCTATTACAATTTTTGTTTTAGAATTTTATGTTTGTACCATAAAAAAATATATGGTTTTAGTCCTAAGACATAAACCATATATTTTTCATTTTTATTGACTTTAAATATTTGAAATGGAGCTTATTTTAAAACTCCAAATTTATAGTCGTTGCTCTTGAAATAGTCAATTACTTTAGGAAGGGCTTCGACTGTTAGCTCTTTTCCCTTTGAATCATGAGCGAGGACTACAGCAATTTTTGTATTTTTATTTTTGTCTAAATTCTTTTTAACGTATTCAACTTGACCTTCAATTGTTGTTGGTCTTTCACTTCTCTTTTCTGCATCTCCAACTAGGGTATTCCAATCAATCCATTGAACATCTATTGAAGATAAGGCTAGATCAGCCTGGTCTGTATTTTCCCAAGACATATGACCTCCGGGATACCTAAAGACTTTGGCTTTAAAATCTTTTCCTAAAATTTTTTGCAATCTTTGGTTAGTTAGTTCAACTTCTTGTTTTATAATTTGTGGGTCACAAACTCTGCCTGGATATAATGTTTTATAGTCGTGGCTAAAAGAGTGATTTGCAATTGCATTTCCATCATTTAATATCTGATGAATAACACCTGCATGAGATTCGTTAATTGATTTACCTACTAAAAAGAAGGTTCCATGTACATTATTCTTCTTAAGTATATCCAAAATTTTTGGCGTAACTTGTGTATTTGGGCCATCATCAAAAGTCAAAAATACAATTTTGTCATTACCTTTATAAGAATTATTTTCTATATAGGAATTAATTTTCTTTGCATCGTAAGCGTAGGAGCTTGCGATTTTTAAGTGATTAGAATTTTTAACTAAATAATGGTCTTTCAATGAATCAATTTTTAAAAGTGGAATTATTGAATCTTGTTTTTTGTCAAACATTTTCTTTTTAGTTCTTATACCTTGACTTTTTCCTATATACCAGGTCATGTCTTGAGATAACTCAACTTTAGAAAGTTTTGCATTATGAATCTTTCTGTTTGTACAAGATACTATAAGAAAAATAAGAAGAATCAGAGTTCCACCGGAAACCATTTGTCTTTTTCTTTTTCTTTTTTTTGCTCTTTTTCTTCTTCTTAAATATTTTTCGTCTTTTACTTCATCCATTATAAGCCTCCGTTAGTAACTATAACCCACAAAGGCAAAAGTTGCAAGAACAAATAGGTTACAGTTTTATTTGTTGTAAAAGCCATAAATCATATAAAGGGCATCTTCTAAATTAACAGGAGATTGTGGTGAAGGTTCTTGGTTAAAAATTCCATATCCCTTGGCATAAATGTAATATATTTCATAATCCTTTAAAGATTTTTGATTTTCAAACAAATCTTCTTTGAAAATTCCTTTTAATTTTAAAAATTCTTCATTAGAATTAATAGATATCAAAAGTTTTATAAGGTCTTTTTCTTTTATTTTTTTATCTAAATCTTCTTCACTTATATCATACTTTTTAAGTAAATAATTATCAACTTCAAAAGGATTATTTTGAAAAGAAACAAGATTTATAAAATCTCTGGTACTTATAGGGTCTGTAAGTTTTTTATTGATAAGACCAATACCCATATCTTTTAGGTTATTTATAATATCCTTATTTTTTGCCTTATCTAAATCTGGATAGGAAATTTGGTCTTTAAAATCTACAATTTCACCATAAGATGATATTATAAATCCATCTTCTGAAATCGTTGGATTATCTGAAGTTTTTGTATGGTAAATTAAATCAATACCCTTGGAGTCTAATACATATTTTTTTGTAAAATAATTGGAAGAATATAGTATATCTTGAGCTTCATCTACACTTAATTTATATTTATCCTTGGTGAAATTCGCCCTACTTTTATTAATCATGAAATATTGAACTTTTTTAGTCTTGCCGTTTATTTCAATATTAATTCCTTCACCTATTACATATCTATTATTTACATATCTTGGGAAAAATACAGTATTTGCATTAACTTGAGCCTTATCAAGAGAAATTTCTGAATCTTTATAATATTTTTCAGTAAAAGCTTTGGCGATTTTAATAACTTCTTTTGGATCCTCAATTTTCCCACTTTTATCATCTGAGGAAGTGTAAAAAGACAAAAGATTTAGGTTTTTGGCGTCAATAGAAACTTCTCCACCTTTATTTTTGCTATAGTTTTCAATGAAATAAGTATAGTTATCATTTTGAGAAGTTAGTTTTACTTGAGATATTTTTATATCTTTACCAAGAATTTCTTTAGCTATTTTTAAAGCATCTTCCTTTGATTTTAGATTTTTTATGTTATCAAGGGTTTTTTCTTCTACATCAGTTAAGGAAGCATTTTTTGCTGCTTCATCAGCACGATTATAAGTTGTTACATAATTCACATCGTCTTTTTTTAGCAACTGACCATTTTTAGCTGATATAGCTCTAAAATCTAAAGCACTATAAACTTTATTTACATTTTTGGAGTTTACCATATAAGCTTCTTGTAAAGGTTGGTATTTTTTTGATATTTCTATGGCTTTTTTAAGACTTATATTATCTTCTATCTTAAAATCTTCATCCTTTAATAAAGATAATCCGTAATTGTATCCGTCATATTTACTGAAATTAATAATCTTATTTTCGCTTGGTGAATAGGTTATTTTAACTTTATCTTCAAAAAAAGCTATATCATTTATATATCTGATGTAGGTAAATGTTATATTCTTTCTCTCATTTTCAATACTTATGTCTTTAAATTTATATTTATCAAAAAAGTCAGGATCAATTTTTTTAAGCAAATCTTCTGCAACTTCTTTTGCCTTTTTTCTATCTATACTGCTATTTTCTGTATTTTTATTTTCTCTATTAGAATAAGCTCTATAGTTAAAAATTTGACCATCTTGGGAAGTTGTAATACTTATATTGCCAAGATTTTCATCAGACCAATAGTAACTTAAAAGATTATTATTTTTCACCCTATCTTTGAGAAATTTTGGTAAATCACCTTTGTCATAAGCTTCTTCAGAAAAATTGAAGTCGCTATATTCCTTATCAATATTAAAGATGCTTTTTAGTCTTAAAACATCTTGCTTTTCCTTGTTTTGTCCGTAGACGAAAGAAAAACTAAGTACAAAAATTAAAAATGGAATCAATAGTTTTTTCATAATATACCTCTCTTTTGTTTTTTTGTGTTAATTTGTGAAAGTAAATAAGTATAGAAAAAGGGCAGACCTATCCGCCCAAAAAAATATTTAAATTTCACTTTCTTCTTTATTTTTATCATCTTCAGCATTCAAAGCATTTAAAATCATATCAGGGTCAATGCCATGAACCATAGCGGCTTCTTCAAGAGTTTCCATTTGAGAAGCGGGGCACATAATACATCCCATACCAAAACTCATCAATGTTCCAATAGATTGTGGCTTAACGGAAAGTATTTCTCCAATTAGCATATCTTTTCTTAATTTCATCCTAACACCTCCATTTATATTATTATACCCAATAGGGCATAAATTATCTGTAATTTAATTGTGATAATTTTCTGAAATTATTAGTATTTTAATAAAAAATATTATATCCATTAATTTTAGTAGAAATATAAAAATAGTAACTTGGCTTTTTTATCCTGCAAGAAGTTGTCTTAATTTTTATGATTTTAAAATAATAGAGTCATTTTTATTATCAAATTTGCACAAACTGAGCACTTTTTTAAGCTCTCTTATGTAAAAGAAATAAAAATTTGTAAGCTAGAAATTTGACTTGTGAACTCATAAGTGATAATATATTTTCACCTTATTAAGAGTGGTGGAGTGAATGGGCACTTTGAAACCCGGCAACCTAATTGGTGCTAAATCCCACAGAGTTATTCTGAAAGATGAGGTTTTTTGCAACCTCTCTTTTAGAGAGGATTTTTTTATAGGAGGAATAAATGAAAAAATGGATTTTTACTTCAGAATCAGTAACTGAAGGCCATCCTGATAAAGTTTGTGATCAAATTTCAGATGAAATTGTTGATGAGATTTTAAAAGATGATAAAGATGCCAGAGTTGCTTGTGAAACAATGGCAACAACTGGACTAATATTAATAACAGGAGAAATAACAACAAAAACTTATGTAGATTTCACAAAAATTGCAAGAGAAGTTTTAGAGGGTATAGGCTACAACAGAGCAAAGTTTGGTTTTGATGCAACAACTTGTGCAGTTTTATCTGCAATTAAAGACCAATCAGCTGATATTGCTATGGGAGTTGATAGGTTTAAAGATAAAAACTTTGATGAAGATGAATTTGATGCAATAGGAGCTGGAGACCAAGGCATGATGTTTGGTTATGCTTGCAAAGAAACTGATGAATATATGCCCTTGCCAATATCCCTAGCCCATAAATTGTCAAGGAAATTATCAGAAATAAGAAAAAATAATACTTTGGAATATTTAAGACCTGATGGTAAAAGCCAAGTGAGTGTTGAATATGAAAATGGAATTCCAAAGAGAATAGAAAATGTAGTAATTTCAGCTCAACATTCGCCTGATGTATCAATTAAAGATTTGAGAAATGATATTAAAAAAGAAGTTATAGATACAATACTTCCAAAAAATTTAGTAGATGAAAATACATCATTTTATATAAATCCCACAGGACGATTTGTAGTCGGTGGACCTATGGGAGATGCTGGTTTAACGGGTAGAAAAATCATTGTAGACACATATGGAGGCTATGCAAGACATGGCGGTGGAGCATTTTCTGGTAAAGACCCAACAAAAGTTGATAGATCAGCAGCCTATTATGCAAGATATATTGCAAAAAATTTAGTAGCATCTGGAGTTTGCGATAAAGTTGAAATAGGATTAGCCTATGCCATAGGTTTAGCAAGACCAACATCTATATATGTAGAAACTTTCGGCACAGGAAAAATTCCTGATAACGAAATTGAAAAACTTGTCAATAGACATTTTGACCCACGCCCTGCGGCTATAATTAAAAATTTAAATTTGTTAAGACCAATTTATAGGAAAGTAGCTTCTTATGGACATTTTGGACGTAATGATTTAGACCTTTCTTGGGAAAAATTAGATAAGGTTGACGAGATTAAGAAAGATTTAAATTTATAATGCTTGAAGGAAAAAGAAAATATCCTGAAGTCAACGCTTCGTTGTTTAGATGGATACTCGGCATTCTTGTATGTTACGGGTCTTTACTTGTAAGCTCATTAATAATATTTTTATTTAACATAGAAAACTTAATTATTCCAGCTCTTATTATGAGTTTTTTATCAATAATTGGAGCTTTAATAATTGATAAAAATATTTTAAGAAAATTATTTTTATTTCTAAATTTCAAAGATGTTATATTTGTATTTGTTGGACTAATAATTTCTTTTATTTTTATCATATTTGCCTCTTTTGCTGCAACTTATTTTAAAATAGGAGGAGAAGTAAATCCTATATTCGGCTTGCTGGATAAATTTTCTAAAAGCGAATTTCTAATATCTTCTGCAATTCAATTTATTGGAGAAGAACTGATGTTTGTCCTACCATTTTTATTCGTGATAAATAAATTAAAAAAAACTCCCAAAATAATTAGAGTTTTTTTGGCTGTGATAATATCATCCTTATTATTTGGAGCTTTGCATATACCAACTTATAATTTTAATATTGTTCAAGCCTTAGTATTAATAGGTATAGTTAGAACAGGGATAACAATAACTTATATTTTCAGGAAAAATTTAACAGTTTCTTATATTGTTCACTTCTTGTATGATTGGATAATAATTTTAGTGGCAATTAAATATAGTCCTATGTGATAATAGACCTTACAAAATATGCAAAATATTTTGTGAGGTTTTTTATATTTTATTTACCATATGAATATTTCTTAACAAAAATAAAAAAACCGAGATTAACTCTCGGTAATAAAAGGAGATTAATTAAAAGTGTTTTAAATAATCTAATAGTATATTAGCACAGTAAATAGTTTAATGCAAGTTTTTTATTATTTTTTTATTAGACTAAATATAGAAAATAAAATTTTTGAAACTCCAACTATAAGTTTCTTATAGTTAATGTTAATGCAAAAATCTATTAAAATATTGACAAAAACGTCTATTTTAGTTATGATTAGTATATCAATATAAGGATTAGCTGCATCAATTTGTGTGAGTTATTAACACTAACTCAAGAAACATTTTGAGTCCCGGTAAAATCTACAAATGAGTTTGTGATTTTTTCTGGGATTTTTTTTATTATCTTAGACTTTATTAAGATAATGCTTAAAATTCCTAGAATAAATCTTATGTGGTTAAATTTTTATGAAAGGGATGGTAGTAGGTTGGACTTAAAAAATTATGTTGATGGACAAAAGGATAATATGCTCAAAACTTTGTCTGAAGTTGTAAGCATTAATAGCGTTAGAGGGGAAGAAAAAGCCGATGCTCCTTTTGGAGAAGGTCCTAAAAAATGTTTAAATTTTGTTTTAGAAAAAGCTAAAGAATTAGGTTTTAAGACAAAAAATATGGACAACTATATGGGCTGGGCTGAACTAGGCGAAGGCTCTGAAATGATTGCTGTAATGGGTCATTTAGATGTTGTACCAGAAGGCAGTGGTTGGGACAAAGACCCCTTTTCTGGACAAGTTGAAAATGGAAATATTTATGGTCGTGGAACAATGGATGATAAGGGTCCTACCGTAGCTTGCCTTTACGCTTTAAAAGCCATTAAAGAATCAGGACTTCCTTTAAAAAGAAGAATTAGAATTTTATTTGGTACTAATGAAGAAACCGGTTCTGATGATATGAAATATTATCGTGAAAACGGGGGAGAAATTCCATTTTGTGGTTTTACACCTGATGGAGAATATCCAGTTATTAATGGAGAAAAAGGTATAATTAATGCTACTTTTAAAAAAGATTTAGGCCAAAAATCTGATTTAATACTTAAAATAATCAGCGGAGGAACAGCTTTTAATGTAGTTCCTGCTCATGCAAAAGCAGAATTTACTTGCCAAGAATCTCTAAAAAAAGAAATTTTAGCAGATAAAAAGTTTTCTGAAAAAATTAAAATAGAAGAAACTAAAGAGGGCTTTATAGTTGAAGCAAAGGGTCTTGAAGCTCATGCCTCAACTCCAGAAAAAGGTAACAATGCAATAGGAAATTTACTTATAGCTATAAAAGATTTTCCTATGGATAAAGAACTTAAAAAAGCTGTAGTTTTTTTGGCTGAAAAAATTGGTCTTGAAACTTTTGGACAATCTTTAGGAATTGATATTTATGATGACAATTCCGGAAAACTTTCATTAAATATGGGTGTAATTGAAGGAGATGAAAATTTTCTTGAAGTTAAACTTAATTATAGGTATCCAGTAACAAGGTCTTATGATGAATGTGCACCAATATTGGATAAGCAATTTGACCAAGTAGGCTTTAAGAAGATTTTTGAAAAGCATAAAAATTCACTTTTCGTAGATGAAAATACAGAATTTATAAAAATTTTGTTAGATGTTTATAAAGAACATACAAATTTTAAGCCTCATACAAAGTCAATAGGTGGAGGGACTTATGCCAAGGCCTTACCAAATATTGTTGCTTTTGGACCGATTTTCCCAGGAGATGAAATTAGAGAACATCTTCCAAATGAATATTGGGAAGTTGAAAAAATTTTCTTAAATATGGAAATTTATGCAGATGCTATGTATAGGCTAGCTAATATGTAAGGGGGAGGTATTATATGAAAATTACTGATATTAAACTAGGAAAAATTTCTGTACCTTTGAGGGTTCCTTTTAAAACAGCTTTAAGAAGCGTTAACAGTGTAGAAGATGTTATTGTAGAAATTCACACAGATACAGGAGAGATTGGTTATGGTGAAGCGCCACCAACTGGAGCTGTAACAGGAGAAACTACATCTTCAATTATAGGTGCTTTCAAGGACCATATTACAAAAACAATGATAGGAAGAGATATTGATGATTTTGAAGATAATATGAAAGCTTTAAATTCTTCAATAGTTAAAAACACTTCTGCAAAAGCGGCTTGTGATATGGCACTTTGGGATTTATACGGACAGCTTTATAAAATTCCTGTATATAAATTATTGGGAGGTTCTAGAAAGAAAATTGTAACTGACATTACAATTTCTGTAAATCCTCCTGAAGAAATGGCAAGAGATGCAATAAATGCAATAAAAAGAGGTTATGACACTTTAAAGGTTAAAGTTGGAATTGATCCATCTCTTGATGTAAAAAGATTGCAAGCAATTAGAGATGTTGTGGGTAAAGATGTAAAAATTCGTATAGATGCCAACCAAGCATGGAAGCCTAAAGAAGCAGTTAGACTTTTAAATCAAATGCAAGAAAATAATTTAGACATTGAACTTGTTGAACAACCTGTAGCAGCTCACGATTATGAAGGTTTAAAATATGTTACAGACCATTCATATGTTCCTGTATTAGCAGATGAAGCAGTCTTTTCAGCAGAAGATGCAATGACAATTTTACAAATGAAAGCAGCAGATTTAATAAATATAAAACTTATGAAATGCGGTGGTATATATAATGCCTTAAAAATCACTTCAATGGCTGAACTTTGCGGAGTTGAATGTATGATAGGATGTATGCTTGAAGCAAAAATCAGCGTTAATGCTGCAGTTCATTTAGCGTGTGGTAAAGGTGTAATTACCCGTGTAGACTTAGACGGCCCAGTTTTATGCTCAGAAGATCCCATTAATGGAGGAGCTGTATTTAATGAAAAAGAAATTACAGTTTCCGATGCTTATGGTTTAGGTATATCTGGCATTGATGGTATAAAATACTTAGATTAAATTAAAAAAAGAAAGGATGATATTTATGGTAATTAATAATGGATTTACTTACATTGCCTTCTTAATGTTTTTGGCAGGAGCTTTGCTTGCATTAGAAAAGTACACAAAGTGGAAAATTTTTAATGTTGTTCCACCATTAGTATTTATTTATGTATTTAATATGATATTTTGCACAATGGGATTATATTCTTCTGAAGCATGCTCAAATGCATATTCAGGTCTTAAGAATAATCTACTTTATGCAATGATATTTGTAATGCTTTTACGTTGCGATTTTCGTAAGCTTGCAAAATTAGGCGGCAGAATGGTTGCAATCTTTTTAGGATGCTCATTTACTTTATTTGTTGGATTTTTAGTTGGATACCCATTATTTAAATCAACACTTGGTACAGATACATGGGGAGCAGTAGCAGCTTTATACGCATCTTGGGTTGGAGGCTCAGCAAACATGGCAGCAATGCAAGCAGCACTTCCAGTAGATGCAGGTGCATACTCATGTGCCCTAGCTCTTGACACAGTATGTTACTCATTATGGATAGCACTTTTATTACTAGCAGTTAGATTTGCACCAAAATGGAATAAGGCTACAAAAGCTGACACATCAAAACTTCAAGAAGTTGCAGATGCAGCAGAAGCTGAAGTTGCTAAGGGCAAGAAAACTGCATCATCAGCCGATTGGATTTTCTTAATTGGTTTATCATTAATTGTATCAGCAATTTCTCAAGCAGTAGGAGCAAAACTTTCAGATGTCTTTACAAATATGGGATTAGCAATGTTTGATAAAGGTACAGTTGTAACTTTATTTGTAACAATACTTGGTTTAATTTGTGCTCTATCACCACTAGGAAAACTTCCAGCAGTAGAAGAATTATCTAATGTATATTTGTATGCAGTTGTATCATTACTTGCATCTACAGCATCAGTTGTAGATTTACTATCAGCACCAATGTGGGTAGTATATGGAATATTTATATTAGTAATCCATGTAGTTTTAATGTTTGTTTTATCAAAAATTTTCCACTGGGATTTATGCATGGTTTCAACAGCTTCCCTTGCCAATATAGGCGGTTCAGCTTCAGCACCAATTGTTGCATCAGCTTATGATGCTTCTTATGCAGGTATAGGTGTTCTAATGGGAGTATTAGGAGCAGCAGTCGGAAACTTCTTTGGTATAGGAATGGGACAAATATTAAGGATGTTCTAGATTTTAATGAGGATAAATATTTCTAGAATGATTATGAAAGGTGATATAATATGAGTGATTATTTAAAAATTAAGAAACATATTGAGAAAATAATATCAGAAAGTTCTGGGAATATTTGCCTAAGCTTTTATGATTTAGATGATGAAGAGGGATTTTCCATAAATGAAGATAAAAAAGTTCGTTCAGCCAGTATGATAAAATTATTAATAATGGCAGAAATAATGAATCAATCTAAAAATGGAAAAATCTCTCTAGATACTAAAATAAAAGTTGGTAAAAAAGATAAAGTTGGTGGTTCAGGAATACTTAAAGAGTTTGACTGTGAACATGAATTTTCAATTAAAGAACTTATGACTCTTATGATTATAGTATCAGATAATCAAGCTACAAATATATTAATAGACTTGGTGGGAATGGATAATATAAATCTAATGGGTAAAAGATTAAATTTGAAATCTGCAAGTTTGCAAAGAAAAATGATGGACATAAAAGCACTTGAAAAGGGAAGAGATAATTATATAAGTGCCATAGATGTAAAAGTAATTTTAGAAAAAATTTACAGAAAAACTCTAGTAGATGAAAAATCTTCTGAACTTATGCTAGATATACTTTTAAGACAACACGAAAGACAAAGACTGGGTAGATTTTTAGATGAGGAAGTTAAAATAGCCAGTAAAACCGGAGATTTAGATAAGCTTGAAAATGACGGGGGAATATTTTTCTTGGAAAATAAAAACTATATTCTAGTCGTGCTTATTGATGACGCTGTGACAAATGCCATGGCACAAGAAACAATTGGTAAAATTTCAAAATATATTTATGATGAAATGGGGCGATGAATATGAAAACTAAAAGTATTTATTTCACAGGAGAAGCAAGAACAACAATGGACAATGCTATAACAAAAATCTATGGCACATTTTACATGGCTTTTGAGGTAGATGCTTCTAATGGTAAAATTATTAGAACTGATTGCAACGGAACAATGAAACTCACTAAAGATTTTATAAATAGAATTTTTGAAGGCAAAATCTTTGATGATGACGAAGAAAAAATAATAGAAGAAATATCAGAGAGATATTACGCGTCATCAACAAGGGCGATAGTAGTAGCTTATAGAGATGCCTTACAAAAATATAAAAAAGTTAAAAAAGATATTCTTGAAAAAAATAGTAAGGAGAAATACAGTGAAGAATAGATTTTTAAAATTTAAAATTTTTTGCACAATAGTTTTAACTATCTTATTACTTTCAGTGAATTTATATGCTGCAAGTGATAATTCTAATAGTGAAGTTAAAGAGGCAGTTTATTTGGGTGTAGAAAATTATGGTAATTTGAAAAAAGATAAGGATGAAAAATCATTAAAAAATTTTGAACACAAATTTTTTATTGATGGTCAAATTAAGAATTTCAAAATAAAAAGTGATGAAACAAAGAATGATGGATTGCCAAAATTTCAAACACAAAATAAATTGTGGGAAGGATATATTTATAAAGTAAAAATTGATAATAACGAAATAGTTGATGCAGAACTTTTAAGTTCTAATTCTAAAGATTTGATAAAAGGAAAATTATCAGATATTAGTGAGGAAGAATTAAAAGTCGATGGTAAAAGCATTAAATTAAATAATGACTCAAAAATTTATAAAATTAATTGGCTAGCTGGTGGAACATTAGTTGAAGAAACAGATTTTGATAAAGCTAAAAACGCTTCAGTAAAAGTCACTCTAGATAAAGATGGAAATGCTAAAAATATTTATATTACTTTTATAAGAAAATATTATAAAGCGCCAGTGAGCTATGAACCAGGGAAGAAAACATTGAAAAACTTTTTATCAAGTGCTTTACAACCAGTGGGAACTACGCTATATGTTTATGGTGGTACTTGGGATTGGCAAGATGATGGTTCAAGTTTAAATGCTAGGACAATCGGTCTTAGTGAATCTTGGTTAGATTTTTTCCAATATCAAGATCAAAACTATTCATACAGTTTGGATAAAAAAGATAATGCAAAAGATTATTATCCTAATGGTTCTTGGAATCAATATTATTATACAGGAATAGATTGTTCAGGATATGTTGCTTGGTCAGTTTATAACACTCTTAATGATAAAAGTGGTAATGAAGGTTATGTGATGAGTGCAACTAAGATGGCAAAGAATTTTGCATCTAGGTCTTGGGGAACTTATACTAATGATTACTCTATACCTACTAATGATAAAAATTCAGACTTTAAAGTCGGAGATATTTTTTCTATGAACGGACATGTTTGGATTTGCTTGGGAACTTGTAGCGATGGTTCTATTGTAATAATGCATTCAACACCAAGCGATTCTAAAAATGGAAAACCAGGTGGAGGAGTTCAAATTTCTGGGCTTGGCTACGATAAAAATGCGAAGGCTTATAAGTTAGCAGATTATTACATGAAAAAATATTATCCTGAATGGGATGAAAGATATGGAGCAGTTTTAAAAAATATAAAAGATTACACAACTATTAAAAAAGATACAGACGCAGGTAAATTTTCTTGGAACTTAAAAAATGGTATATTATCTGACCCTGATAAATATGCTGAAAAATCTCCTGAAGAAATATTAAAGGATTTATTTAATGAAAAAGAAAATTCTGCACAAGAAGTCATTTTCACAATAGATAAAAATGAGTATAAGAAAATTATTGATGGAAAAGAATCTTCTTTTAATATGGATGTGGCTCCCATTATAAAACAAGATAGAACTTTGTTACCAATAAGATACTTAGCAGAATCTTTAGGAGCAAAAATAAATTGGGATAAGAATACAAGAACAGCTACTTTTATAAAAAATGATGAAAAAGTTTCTGTTCAGGTCGACACTGGAAAAATTCTTTTGTCAAATGGACAAGAATATAAGTTTCAAAATAAAGTATTAATAAAAAATGATAGGATTCTATTGTCTTTGACTAATATTTCTAAACTATTTAAGATGACAAATGGAAATATCAATGATGGAATTAGTCAAGATATAGAATGGGATGGAAGTTTAAGAACAGTAAGTGTAAAAATTAAATAAAAAATTTTTAATTTAGTCGGATTTTGTCCGACTATTTTTTATTTAATTTTCAAATATTATTGTTGAATGGGAAGGTATGAATATATGGTCTAAGTCATAAAGCTTGGTCCATATATTTTTCAATAAAAAATATCTGCCACATCCTATCAGGAGGGCTGATACACAAAACTTTTCACACTACCTATACTTGGATATTTATATATTTCTGTTTTTTAGCTATTCTATAAGTTTTCAAATTTTAAATATTTTTTATTTCTTCAAAATAGTATAGATTTTATCGAAATTACTATAACGGTTCTATTTTGTAAATGCATTTTTAAAAAACACTAAAAAGTACATGAATTATTAATAACTTTAATGTCATCTCTAATTAAATAATTAAAATATAAAACCTGGAAAATTTGAAAAAAATTATTTTTAGTATTGACAACATTAGTATTTAATGTATAATATATATTGTATACAATATACAATATATATTTAAATGGAGGTTTTATTATGAATTATGGATGTCAATCAATGGTAGGAAAGATAACTGATATATTATTGAAAAGTCCAAAGGATGCTTTTATCAGTCAAGAAAATCTAGAAAGAAATTATGAGGCTTTTAATTATATAGGTTGTCCTAATTATGAGAAAACTTTAAAAGAGTATGAAATTTTTGAAGGAATTATTAAGAAGAATGTAGAAAACGTTTATTATTTGCCGAAAGATGATAGAACAGGATTAGATTCTATTTATGCGCATGATTCTTTAAAAGTTACAAAGAAAGGTGCCATATATTTTCCTATGGGAAAAAATTTAAGATCTAAAGAATCATTAGTTACTGAAGAATTTTTAAAATCACACGGCGTGCCAACGCTAGGTAGGATTGAGGCACCAGGAAAAATGGAAGGTGGGGATATAGTTTGGTTAGATGAAAGAACTGTTGCAATTGGCTTAGGATACAGAACAAATAAAGAAGGAATAGAACAATTTAAGAAACTAACAAAAGATTTTATTGATGAATATATTATTGTCCCAATGCCACATGGGGAAGGAAAGGATGAATGTTTACATTTAATGAGCGTTATTTCATTGGTTGATGATGATTTAGCTGTGGTTTATTCAAAATTCATGCCTGTATTTTTTAGAGAGTATTTAATAAAAAGAGGTATTAAATTGCTTGAGGTTAATGATAAAGAATACGCTTATTTAGGAAGCAATGTTTTAGCATTAGATAAAAGAAAATGTATTATTATTGAAGGAGTTCCAGAAATACAAAAAAAATTAGAAGATGAAGGATGTACTGTTTATACTTATCCAGGTAAGGAGTTATCATTTAGAGGAACGGGAGGTCCAACTTGTTTAACTCATCCGATTTGTAGAAAATAGTGAAAAATTTAATGCTTAAAGGGGGGACAAACATGAATCTTGAAAAATTAATATATACTGTTGTCTATGATTACTTATGGGGAACACCGTTAATAATATTAGTTTTAGCAACAGGTTTATATTTTACTTTGCGTTCAGGTTTTTTACAGTTTAGATTTTTTAAAACAGGTTTAAAAAAAGCAATAAGTCAATTTAAGAGTACCAGTAGCGTTGATAATCATAATGGGGTTATATCATCATTTGAGGCTATGAGTATGGCTTTAGGAACTACTATTGGTGTTGGAAATATTGGTGGAGTTGCAGCTGCCATAGCTGTTGGAGGTCCTGGTGCTGTGTTTTGGATGTGGGTTGCGGCGACCTTTGGTCTTGTAGTTAAAACGGTGGAGATAACGCTTGCAGTATACTATAGAACAAGGATGGAAAATGGAGAAACGTATGGTGGACCCAATTATTATATTCATAAGGGAATAGCAATAGAAAAGCAAAAAAAAATACTTGCTAAAATATTAAATTTCATATTCGCTTTTGGATTTATTATGGGAGTTTTTATAAACATACAAACATATACAGTTTCAGAAGCTGTGGGCAATACATTTAATATAAATTTAAATGTTGTCGGGATTATTTATACTATTTTTTTATACATGATGATAAGTGGTGGAATGAAGAGATTAGGTAAAATAGCAACAATTATTGTTCCGATAATGTGTTTATTTTATATTATGGGTAGTGGATATATAATAATTATGAATTATGACCAAATAGTGCCATCAGTAAGACTTATAGTAAATTCGGCATTTAAAGGTACTGCTGCGGTTGGCGGATTTGCGGGAGCATCATTTAAACTGGCAATAACATCAGGTATGAGTAGGTCAGTTTTTTCTAATGAAGCTGGATGGGGGACAGCTCCAATGATTCACGCTTCAGCGAAAGTTAATCATCCATTCAAACAAGGATTATTGGGTATATTTGAAGTATTCTTTGATACTTTTGTTATATGTACTTTAACATCACTTGTAATAATACTTTCACAACAATGGGAATTAGGGTATGATGGCGCAACCTTAACACTTCATGCATTTGAAACAGGAGTAGGAACAGTCGGTAGAATGATTTTAGCTTTTGGTGTATTCTTTTTTGGGCTAACTACTTCAAGTGGAGTTTATACACAAATAGAAGTTGTTCTAAGATATGTTTTGGGTGAAAGTAAATTAAAATTTAAATTGTTAACGTTTTATAAATGGTTTTACCCAATTCCTAGCTTAGGAATGGTATTGGTTGCTACTAAATGGGGTCTTCCAGGAGCTTCATTATGGATATTCTCAGATATGTCAACAGCTTTACCAATTTTTGCCAATCTTATAGCCCTAATAATTTTATTTCCAACTTTCAAAAAGGTTTATGAAGATTATATGTTTAGATACAAAGGAATTGGAGAAAATAAAGGAATACCTGTATTTTACGAAGGAACAGATGTGCAGAATGGTGTAGATGAGCCTATAAGTTAATATACCGTGTCATTACTGGCATAATTTAAAGACCAATGTTCTTCAATTAATAATTTTTTTAAAGCGATTAAGTCTTTTTGCTTAATTAATTTTATAATTAGAGAATGTTCATCATTACTGTTATTTAGAGCTTTAGACAATTCTTCAAGATCCGTGGAATCGTAAGATTGGCGTACAAAACGACGTCTAAGGCGAGATAGAGTTTCAATCAACTCGGAATTGTCAGATTTTAAAATATATACATTATGGAAGTCTAATTGTTGTTGATAATATGCCTTAAAATCTCTTAATTTAATACTATTATACATCTTGTTTATTAAATTTGACATCAAGGTAATGTCGCTATCTGTTAGTTTAGGTAGTGCTAGTTCTATAGCAAAAGCGTCTAAGCGACCTATTATTGCATATATATCTTTAGCTTCTCTTATTGTTAGAGGTTTTACGACAAAACCTCTACGAGGTCTTGATTCCAACAGACCTTCTGCTGCTAATTGAATAAGTGCTTCTCGAATCGGAGTTCTTGAGATATTAAGTGTATTAACTATATCCGTCTCATTAATTTTATCGTAAGCCTTTAGTGTGCCATTTTGAATTGAATCTGATATATAATTGTAAACAATATCTTTTAATGATGGAATTTGCATATAATCATTCTTATTTATTGGAAACATGTATATATTATAGTGTATTTTTTTGATGATATCAAGAAGAAAGGAAAAATTATGGATAGATCAAGTAGAATTAAAGAATTATTATTAAAATATGTGGCAACTGTGACCCATACAAGCACAGAATTAGAAAAAAACAATGAAAAATTTTTTAGTGAATGGTTTAATGAAATAGAAAAAAGTTCTAAACTCCCTTTGCATTGTGGTTTTTTTGCAGTACCAAATGATAAATTAAATAGGAAAATTCCCTATGCATTTATTATAGGTAAATCCAAAAATACAATAATTTTAATACATCATACTGATACTGTTGATGTTGAAGATTATGGAAATTTAAAAGATATAGCTTATGACCCAGTTGCATTAAATAAAGCTTATTTAAGTGGAAGTGTAGACCTAAATAAAAATGCGAAGAAAGATTTACAAGAAGGTGGATGGATATTGGGTAGAGGTGCAACAGATATGAAATCTGGTGGTGTTATGCATATGGCACTTTTTGAAGAATACATGACTGACATCGATTTTCAAGGCTCTATTTTATTATTGGGATTGCCTGATGAAGAAAATTCTTCTGCAGGTATGAGAGCGGCTGCATATTTGTTAGATAAACTTCATAATGATTTTGGTTTAGAATATAAGTTAACTCTTAATGGGGAGCCTCATGAGAGAAAGAACCCTAAAAATATGATGATATACGATGGAACAATAGGAAAAATAATGCCAATTTTCTTGGTTAGAGGAAAGCTTGCCCATGTTGGTCAAGTTTATTCAGGTCTAAATCCTATTCATATTCTTTCTGAGATAGTAACAAGAACAGAATTAAATCCTGAATTTTTAGAAAAAGCTGGAAATACAGTAGCTCCTCCCTGTACATGGCTTTATTTTAAAGATAGAAAATATGTTTATGATGTATCTTTGCCAATTTATTTAGGTGGTTATATGTCTATATTACCATTAAGAAGATCACCTAAAGAATTGATGGAAAGACTTTATAATATTTCCAAAGAATCTTTCAACATAGTAATCAAAAGAACTAATGAATCTTATAAAAAATATTGTCAATTATCAGGTGAAAAATATGAGCCAATAATATATGAACCAAAGGTTATGTACTATGCCGATTTATATAACGAGATAATAAGTTCAGGAGATGATAGAATTATATCCCAAATTAAAAAAATAGAAAGTAATTTAACTGAGGATGTTATGTCTAGTAAATATTCAAGAGCAGAAGCTTGTTATAAAATGATGGAAGCTCTTTTAAACTTTTATGAATATAGAGGACCTATAATAGTTTTAGGAATATCAGCACCTTATTATCCAAGTAATAACAATATGGATTTAGAAAATAAAGATAAGATGAATTTGCTTGTTAAAAAAATTCAGTCTTTCGGTAAAGAACAACTTTCTATTGGTGTAGATATTCAAAATTATTATACTGGAATTTGCGATTTGTCATATTCTATGTTCCCGTATGCTCAAGAGGATATTGATTATATTGAAAATAATATGATAATGTGGGGTAAAAGCTACAATATACCATTAAATCTTATAAAGAAATATTCAACTCCTGTTTTAAATATAGGAGCCTGGGGTAAAGATTTTCACAAGTATACCGAAAGAGTTTTAGAGGAAGATCTTGTAAACAGAACTCCAAAATTAATCGATTTCACAATTCGAGAATTTTTAAAATCAAAATAGTTCATTGTAAAAATTAAAAATGTTCATGATATAATTAAAATCAATAAAAGAGATAAAATACAAGGTGATGTTGCAGATTAGATGATTCTACTCTGCAACATCATTTTTTTATCAAATATTTAAGTTTAGCCATTGTGTTTTTTGTTTTTAAATTATTTTCTAGATAGATTTATCTTG
>QWCQ01000328.1_pt1 | contig 36620 bp, 39 predicted proteins | sample 1972701 | NCBI WGS metagenome assembly QWCQ01 (sample SAMN09866704, study PRJNA288562) | Human gut metagenome isolate pre4_stool, whole genome shotgun sequencing... | reverse complement strand
AACTTAAACTTTTATTTTAATTTTTACTTAGTCGTTAAATCCATTAAATACTGGCTTTATTTTAATATATTGATATATTAATCTTAAAAAATAAAATTAATTATTTCCGACATTTTGTAATTATTAATCACTTTTTAGATTATTTTATTAAAATTAATAGCTATATTATGGTGCTTTAAGCTAAAAAATAAAAAAACTAAATCATTTTAACCTTAAATTATGTAATTAATTTTATTATTTAATATTACTTAATTTTTGATTTATCTTTGCTGATTAGGTAAAATATGACTTATGAAAAATTTAGAAAAAAATAGAAATATTTATGTCCAACATGGTAGATTTTATATTGATTACCAAAAAAATGGTGTAAGAATTCGTCGTTCTACTGGAATTAAAAAATCATCTTTTGCATTTGATTTTATTCGTAAAAATTACGATCTTTTTATTGGCTCACAACTTGATATTGAAAAAGCTAGGCGTAAATACTATGAGCTTGAGGATGCACATACCGATAAAATTCTAAGAAAAAGGGAAGAAGGTGTTGTTATTTCTAAAAATGATAGTGAATTTAGCTTCGATAGCGTAATTAGTAAACTATTGGCTGAGAAGTCTTTTTTAAAAGACAAAACTGTCAAACTTTATACGACCATTAGTGAGTCTATAATCGAATTTTTGCGTTTTAAAAATATTTTTTATTTGTCTGATTTTAAAAGAGAGCATAGTATTGACTTCATTCAGTTTTGTAAAGATAAGGGTCTTAAAGATAAAACTATAAAGCTTTATGCTTCGTTTTTAAAAACTATTTTTAAATATGGAATAAGTAATGATTTAATTTCTAAAAATCCATTTTATATGCCTAAATTTAAAAAAAGGCTTGATGAATTCGAGGATGAAAAATTTATACCATTTAGTCTTGATGAAATTATTCAGATGATAAAAAATGCTGACGCTGAACTAAGAACTTATCTTGTTGTTGCATTTTTTACTGGTGCTAGGACTGGTGAGATTTTAGCACTTACTTTTAATGATTTAGATTTTAATAATAGAGAAATTCGTATTAATAAAACACTTTCTGAATATAGTGTTGTGGATTCTCCTAAAACTAAATCAAGCAACCGAACAATTGATATGCTTAATATTGTATATAAAGAACTAGTAAAGCTTAATTTTAGTGATAAAAATGAACGGATCATAAAATGCTCACGCTCTCTTATACGCCTTAAATTTAACAAATTACAAGCAAAACTTGGCTATAATAAACGCAGACTTTATGATACTAGGCATTCTTTTGCTTCTTTAATGCTAAGTCGTGGTGAAGAGCCTATGTGGGTAGGTTGTAAAATGATGGGACATAAAGACTTAAATGAAACTTATCGTTCTTACGCTAAATATCTACCAAAAGATGCCAAACAAAGAGCAGTTTTTTTAAATGATGTTGTCATTTAAAATTTAAAAATAGCCATTTTTTAATTAAAGTATGCTATAATATGGAACTAATTTAATAAAAATAGATTGAATTTTTCATCCTTTACTGTTTTAAAATGCCGATTTATAGGCATTTAAGCTTAGCTAATTTAAGATAAAATATATATTATTAATTTTAAAAATTGCACAAATTAGGGGAAATATGTTTTTTGAGTTTGCTATTATTGCGCCAACTGCAAGTGGAAAAAGTGATTTAGCGATAGAGCTAGGGAGTGAGTATGATTGTGTTATATTAAGCCTTGATTCACTTTCAATCTATAAAGATATAAATATAGCAAGTGCAAAACCAAGTGATGATGAGTTAAAAATGTTAAGACATTTTGGTATAAATTTGACTTATCCAAATAAACATTTTAGCGTTGGTGATTTTATAAATGAGTATAAAAAAGCCAAAAATTTTGCTGAAAATAAAAATAAGCCCCTTATAATAACTGGCGGAAGTGGATTTTACTTAAAATCTATGTTAAATGGACTTGCTCCAAGGATTGAAGATATAAAATCAGGTTTATCAAATTTAGAAATTTACACCCTTGCTTTAAAAATTGATCCCAAATTTGCATCTAAATTCAGTCAAAATGATACTTATAGACTCAATAAATGGTATAGTATTTATCAAAAAACAGGTGAAATTCCATCGCTTTTTTTAGAAAAAAACACATTGCCACCAGTTATAGAAAATCTTAAAATTTATGAAATTTCAGCTCCAAAAGAAATTTTAGATAAAAGAATATCTCTAAGAACAAAAAATATGATAAAAAATGGTCTTATAGATGAGGCAAAAATGCTTTTTGCAAAGTATAATCCAGAGTTAAAAGCATTAAATTCAATTGGCTTAAAAGAAACAAAAGAGTATTTAAAAAAAGAAATTTCCCTAGATAAACTCGAAGATTTAATCACCACACACACAATTCAGCTTGCAAAAAGACAAAGAACTTTTTTTAAATCTCAGTTTAAAAACAAAACAACACTTCCTTTAAATGAACTAAAATATCACTTAAAAGAAGTTTTAAAAACCGCTAAAAACAGTAGCATTGTATAAAAACGCAAGTATAAATTTAACTACAAAAGGTGCCAAAAAGCAAAAAGCAGCACAAAGTATTAGTGAAAATTTAATAAAGCCATTTTCTTCAAAGCTTATTTTGCTTTTTTCATCATATAAAAACATATTTACAACAAGTTTTAGGTAGTAAAATAGGGCGATAGCAGAGTTTAACGCCATAACAATAGCTAAAATTATATATCCTTTGCTAAGTGCTGCATTTAAGATATAAAATTTACCCCAAAAAAGACTAAATGGTGGAATTCCAGCAAGGCTTAACATAAAAAGCGACATAAGTAATGAGATGCCTAAATTTGACTTTGCTAAACCTTTAAAACTTTCATAATCATAATGCCCATTTTTTATACTCCAAAGTATGCCAAAAGCACCTAAATTTGCAAAAGAAAACATTATCCAATATAAAAATAGTCCCACGTTTGCATCTGTTGAGTTTATAAAAATTGCACCTAGGATAAATCCTGCATGAGAGATTGAACTAAATGTAAGCATTTTTTTAATATTTTTAGAGCTTAGGGCTACAATATTGGCAAAACTCATAGTGATTATGGCTAAAATAAAAAGTATACTTTTAACACTTTCAATGTCTAAAAGCAGATCAAACACTCTAAGCACAACAATAAATGCTGCTAACTTTGGAACAATAGATATAAATCCAGCTAAAATTTCATTTGATGCGTTGTAAATATCGCTAAGCCAAGTGTGAAATGGCACAAGCGATACCTTAAATCCAAGACCTGTTATTATAAAAATAGATGAAATTATTAAAAGCCAGTTGCTTTCTAAATTTTTTAAAGAATAATTCATCTCATAAAGTTCTACGCTTCCAAGACTTAAGTATAAAAGTCCAGCTCCAAATACAAAAAAAGCACTTCCTAAAGCTCCCATTACAAAATATTTAATGGCTGCCTCTACACTTTTGGTTGTATTTTTTAAAGCTATTAAAGTATAAAGACAAAGGCTTGAAAGTTCAAGCCCAAGAATGATTAGGATTAGATTATCACTCATTATCATGGTATTAAAACCAGCTATCATAAATAAAAATAGAGTGTAAAACTCACTTTTTTGATACTCTTCAAATTCATTTCTAGCAAAACTAAAAAGTAAGAAAAATAAAGATGTTAAAATTATAATTGTTGCACCTAAAATAGCAACACCATCTAATAAAATAAGATTAAAAAATCCCCTTAAATCTCCACTAAATGTAAGGATAAAACCTAAATCAAAAACTAGTGCTAAACTTGTTAGGCTTAGATAAAATTTACTTGTTAAATCCTTTTTTATCATACCCATTATGAGCAAAAAAACTCCAAATAATATTAAAAAGGCAATTGGAAAAAGGCAAAGCATATTTAATTTTTCAATGTCAAAAATAACTTTATTTACCATATATCATCCTTAGTTCATTTGCTGATTTTATAAATTTGGTTGTGGTTTCATCACTGGCTTTATCATACATAAATGAAAGCATATTTAAAACGCCATCATTTATCCAAGCCAAAAGCGTGTTTGGAAAAACTCCTAAAACTAAAACTAAAACTAAAATAGGAATTATGGCGCAAAGCTCAAATGCTTTTAAATCAGGCAAAGTTAAATTTGCTTTATTAGTAATTTTTCCAAAAAAAGTAAGTTTATATAAATTTAGACTGTAAATTGCACCCATTATGATGCCAAAACCACCAAGCACGGCAAACCAAGGGTTAGTTTTGAAAATACCTAAAAGACTTAAAAACTCACCCACAAATCCACTTGTTAAAGGTAGCCCAATGCCTCCAAGAATCATTATGCAAAAGATAGTCGCATATATTGGCATGATTTTAGCAAGACCACCAAATTTAGCCATTTCTTTTGTGTGTGTTCTATCATAGATAAAGCCAACTAGCATAAAAAGCCCACCGCTTACAAGTCCATGACTTACCATAAAAAATATCGCTCCACTAATGCCTTCAATGCTCATTGAAAAAATTCCAAGCATTATGATACCCATGTGGGCAATTGAGCTATATGCAATAACTTGCTTTATATCTTTTTGATAAAACGCGATAAAAGAGGTGTAAATTACCATTATTATGGCAATTATGCAGATAAAATTTGCAAAATAATAACTTGCATCTGGAAATATCGGCAAAGAAAATCTTACAAAACCATAAGTTCCCATTTTAAGAAGAACTGCAGCTAATAGGATAGAGCCTATTGTCGGGGCTTTTCCGTGAGCATACGGAAGCCAAGTGTGAAACGGAAAAAGCGGAGTTTTAATAGCAAATGCAATACCAAAAGCTAAAAATAGCCAAATTTGGGTGTTTTTAGGAATTGCTAGTCTTTGCCAATCAAGTATGCTAAAGCTGTAACTTCCAGTTGTTTTATAGTGCAAATATGCCATAAAAATAAGCCCTAAAAGCATGAAAATCGAGCCAAAAAAGGTATAGATAAAAAACTTAATTGCTGCGTAAATTTTATTTTCACTTCCCCAAAAACCAATTATATAAAGCATAGGAATGAGTGAGAGCTCCCAAAATATATAAAAAAGTATAGCATCCAAGCTTAGAAAAACACCCATCATTGTCATTTCTAATAGTAAAATAGAAATTATTAGATGTTTTTTTCTTTTTGAGATATTTAAGCTAATTAAACTAACAAAACAAATAAATGCACTTAAAACTACTAAAAACAAAGATATTCCATCAATTCCAAGAATATAATTTATCCCTAAATTTGGAATAAAAGGAATAACTTCAAGCATAATTGAGTTATTTATAGCATCAAATTTATACCATAAAAACAGTGTTAAGCATAGCTCTATAAAAGAGGTTATAATGGCATAAGTTTTTATACTTTTTTCATCTATAAAAAATCCAAAAAATGCTGCAAATAGCGGGAAAAAAAGAACTATACTTAACTCCATAACGCCTCCAAAATAAAAGCCAAAATAAGCAGTATTGTAAAGCCAAAAACAAAATATCTAAGCATAAAAGATAAATTTGAAGTGTTTGTTTTATCAAATTTATTAGAAAGTAAAAGCAGTGATTTTGCTATAAAATCAACTGATTTGTCTATGGCAAAATTATCAATTTTTGAGCAAATTTCAGCCATTTTATAGTATGGTTTTATAAAAATAGTTTTATAAATTTTAGGAATGTAGTATTCGTTTTTCAGAAGTTTATAAAACATATTTTCTTTTAAATTTTCTTTAAATATGTTAAATTTATAAGCATAAATTGCAAATAAGGCTGATAATATAACGCAAAATAAAGTTATAAAAATAAGAAAAATTTGATTATTTTCTTTTATGTTAAAATCACCAGTTGTGCTTATGATGAATTTATGAAAATTTCCTTCAAAAAAGCCAGTTGTTGTAGATAAAACTGCTAAAACACTTAAAGATACGATGACAAAAACTCTTGCATCATGTGGTTTGTGAGTAAATTTGGTTTTACCAAAAAATACAAGCATTATAAGCCTAAAACTATAAAATGCTGTCATCATAGCTCCAACTAGCAAGCAAGCCCAAACCATAAAATTTTGACTATAAAATGCGGCTTCTAAAATTTTATCTTTTGAGAAAAATCCAGCAAATGGATAAATTCCAACTAAGGCTAAGCTTGCAATAGTCATCAATACAAAAGTTGGTTTTAAAAACTGATTTAGTCCGCCCATTTTTTGAATATTTAAATCATCATTCATTGCATGCATTATATTTCCTGCACATAAAAATAAAAGTGATTTAAAAAATGCATGAGCAATTAGATGAAATAGGGCAATCCAATACGCCCCAAGTCCTGCTGCAACAAACATATATCCAAGTTGCGAAAGTGTTGAATAGGCAATGATTTTTTTTAGATCATCATTTACAAGTGCCATTGATGCACCAAAAAGTGCTACAAAAACTCCCAAAATTACTATAAACTCACTTACAAAAGCTGCGTTTATGAAAATTTCATTTGCCCTAATTACTAGATAAACGCCAGCTGTTACCATAGTGGCTGCGTGTATTAGGGCTGAAACAGGTGTTGGTCCTGCCATCGCATCAGCTAACCAGGTGTGAAATGGAAACTGAGCTGATTTTCCCATTGCTCCAAAAAATAAAAGCCCAGCAATTAAAGTGATATTGAATTTATCTAAATTTGAGATTGTAGAAAAAACGGCTTCATATTTAAGACTTCCTAGGTTTTTATATATTAGAAATAGGGCTATTAGTATGCCAAGATCCGCTATTCTATTCATTATAAAAGCCTCATTTGCAAACCAGCTAATTTTATCTCTTTGATACCAAAAACCAATTAATAGCCAAGAGCAAAGTCCAACGCCTTCCCAACCTATAAATAAGCCTATAAAATTATCACTTAATACCAAAACAAGCATTGAAAAAACAAAAAGCCCAAGATAGGAAAAAAAGCGGTTAAAGCCATCATCATTTGCCATATACCAGATGGAGTAAATATGCACAACGCTTGCTACTATGCCGACCATAACAGCCATCATAACGCTCACACTATCAAGCATAAAAGAGTAGCTTAAATCTAAAAACCCTACATTTATAAAATGACTTAAAAAAATATTTACACTTCCTCTTTCTAGAACTGCTTCTAATAAAATAAATGAGCTAATTGTGCTAATTATCATTAAAAGTGATGATATTATGCCTATAGTGAAAGATTTTTTAGGAAAAAAACCTGTAATTAGTGATGAGGTAAGTGGTAAAAATAAAGAGATTAGGAAAAAATCAATCATCTTTTTGTCCTATTGTCTGCAAATCTTGAATGTTAAATGAGCCAGTTTTTTTATAAAATCTAACTAAAAGTCCAAGTCCAACTGCTAATTCGCTAGCTGCGATACCTATTATAAAAATAGCAAAAACTTGCCCGTTTAAGTCAGCTTTATATTCACCAATAGCTACTAGTGCAACATTTGCTGCATTTAGCAAAATTTCAGTTGAGATAAAAAGCATTATTAGATTTGATCTTTTCATAACCCCAATAAGCCCTAAAATAAACATGCAAATACTTACAAAAAGATAGTGATTTAGTCCTATTATCATAAGATATCTCCTTTTTTATCCATCTCCTTATGGGTTAAAACTATGGCACAAATCATCGCAGCTAAAAGCAAGGTTGCACAAATTTCAAAGGCAACGATATATTTAGTAAATAAAATAATACCAAGTAAATCAGTATTTCTTGCTCCTTCGATAATGGGGTAACTTGAGGATAAGCTTTTTGCTTTTATTGGGGCTAAAATCATTATAAAAAGCAATATTGCTGATGTTATAGAGAGTGAAAAAATAATTTTAAAAGATTTTTTATCTTCTTTAAATTCTATATTTGAGTCAAAAAACATCATTGCAAATGAGTATAAAACAACAACTGCACCTGTATAAACTAAAATTTGTATAACTCCTAAAAACTCAGCATTTAGTAGAAAAAATAATCCTGATATAAAAATCATACCACCAGCTAATGCGCTCATTGAATATAAGACTTTTGTAGAAAAAACACTTATTGCAAAAAGAAAAATACTCATAATGCTAAAAAAGTAAAATCCAATTGTTTCTATCATAAATTTTCCTTATCTAAAAAATCAGTTGGAGTAAGTCTTATTTTATCATCTTGTAAATATGAGCCGTATCCACTAAATTCCTCTTGTTCTTTTATATTTTTACTTAAAAGCTCATCCTTAAATGCATAATATGCTCTTTGCTCGCTTGCAAACTCATATTTTTTTGTATGAACTATAGCTAACTCTGGACAAACATCTGCACAAAGTCCACAATAAACGCATCTTCCCAAATTTATAGAATAGTTTTTTACCTTTTTTCTGTTATTATCATCTAAAAAAGTCTCCATTCTAATACATTTACTTATGCAAATTTTTTCGCAAAGTCCACAACCAATACATCTTTCATTGCCACTTTCAAGAAGTCTTTGCAGTGAATGAACCCCACGATAACGAGAGTTTAGCTCCATTTTTTCAAAAGGATATAAAAGAGTGTGGGAATTATTTTTTTTAACCATTTCTTTAAAAGTAAGACTAAGCCCTATAAATAAATCTGGACTAAAAGTTCTTTTTAAAAAGCGTTTTAGTTTTTCTTTTTTGGATATTGCTTTTATTCTATTGTCAACTTTTATGTAACTCATTTTATCTCCTTAAATATTCACAATACCTGTTAAAAAAATCATTACTAAACATAGTGGCATTAGAACTTTCCAACAAAGCCCCATTAACTGATCTGCTCTTAAGTGTGGAAAAGTAGCTCTTGTCCATAGAAATAAAAAGAAAAAAAAGCTCGATTTTAAAATCATAACAATACCACCTGGTATAAACCAAATTTGATTAAAGCCACCAAAAAAAATTAGAGCTATTAAAACAGAGTAGGTTATCATATTTGCATACTCTGCTATAAAAAACATACCAAATCTCATTCCACCATAAGGCGTTGTAACACCAGCAATTAATTCGGGATCGTTTTCTGTTAAACAAAGTGGAGTTCTATTACACTCTATAAATGAGGCAATTAAAAATGCAATAAAACAAATTGGTTGCTTCCAAATAAACCATGCTCCAATTCCGCCACTTTGAGCATTTACTATATCAATTATTGAAAGTGAGCCAACAAGCATAATAATTGGAATTAGGCTCAAGCCATTTATAACCTCAAAACTAACAAGCTGCATAACAGCTCTCATTGAACCAATTAAACTCCATTTATTATAGCTTGATAATCCTGCTATTATAAGCCCATAAACACAAGTTGAACTAGCTGCTAAAACAAATAAAACACCAACACCTATATCGCTTAAAATTGGATGAACTTTTTGTCCAAAAAGTGTAAATTCTGGTAAAAATGGTATTGGAGCCATTGCTACAAATGCAGCAGTTACGGAGATCAAAGGCGCAAGGATAAAGGCAAATTTGGCTGATTTTTGAGGGATTACATCTTCTTTAAAAAAAAGTTTTATCATATCAGCTAAAATTTGACCTAGTCCCAAAGGTCCAACCATCCAAGGCCCAATACGGCGCTGCATATAAGCTAAAACTTTTCTTTCAGCATAAGTTCCAAGTCCGGCAAGTGATGCAATTACAGCAATTATTACAAGGGATTTTATAACGCTTTGAAGTATTAGCATTTAATAGCCTTTAATTCTATTTCTTTATATCTTGTCTTAAAATCAAATTCTAAATTTTCATCATAGAATGGAAGATAAGCCCCATCAATTTCATCATCTTTTTTTACTTTTACTTTTTCATTGTCTACCTGAACTAAATCTCCTTCTTTTAGGTCAAATTTTTGTATAAAATCAGCTCCTGCGTAAAGAAAAACTTCACTTTTTAAAAACTTGCAAGTATTTGTAAATTTACTAAAAGCTCCGATTTGATTTGCTTTGTAGATGAAATTTTCTAAATTTTCATTTAAATTTGTGATTTTAAACTCATCTGTTTTTGGGTTATAAATTTTAGGCTTTATCTCGTAACCTCTGCAGTTTTCGCCGCTATTTTTATAAAAATTATCTAAATTTGTAATTTTTGGAGCCTCAACGTTAAGGGTTTTTGCAAGGTCACTTAAATAATAACCTTTATAATTTAGTGCTTTTTTAACCGGCACAACTCTTTTATCATAGTTTGTAAAACTTCCATTTTGTTGGGTTAGTGCAGGTGCGTCTAAATCAGAATTAAAAATACCAAATTTAAAATCACCATTTTCATTGTATCCCAAAGTTTTTCCATTTTGAAAAACATCATCTAGCTTGCAGTTTAAAACAACACCTAAAGAATTTGTTCGTGGTGGAATAATGAGAGTTTTAAAAGGAGTAAAGGCCTCTATCATACCAGTTAGTTTTGCTAAATTTTCAGCATTTTTACTAAATATAAAATCTTCTCCAATAATCAAAACAAGTTCTTTTTTATCAAGAGCAAGTTTATCAAACTCATCTTCATCTAAATTTAGGGTTTCAAAGTAATCAATTTTATATTTTTCAAGCCAACTAGGTAAATTTTTACCAAATTTAAAAAGAATTAATAGCAAAATCTCTATATCAAATTTTGGACTATGTTTGCAAAATAGTAAGTTTTTTGAAAAGCCCTCAACCACGCTATCTTTTATGGTGTGAAAATAAATAGCGTTTGCTTTATTTATCTTTAAAGCATTGTTTAGTTTGTATGATAAATTTGGACTATCGTGTCTTAGAAAACTACCAGCAACTACTATAAAATCAGCATTTTTGATGTTTTGAGAATTTGCTAAAAAAAGATTTTTCCCAGAATATTTTTCAAAATTTTTTAAGAAATTTTGGTATTTTAAAGCCTCATCATTTATTAAATTTAATCCAAATTTTTCTTTTAAATTTGATAAAATTTGCGCATCTTCGTTTGTTATAAAACTATTGAATTTGATGTTTTTGATTTCATTATTTTTAATTAAATTGATAATTTCATTGAATTTGCTCTCATTTTTATGGGCGTTTTCATTGTGAAAATCAAATCCAAATCTTGCAGCTTTATTTATTTCACCAAATTCATAATCATTTGTAACTCTATAAATTTTTAAATCACTATCCTCAATGCTTTTTTGTTTTACTTCATAATATATTAATTCACAATCACTTGAGTGTGGGTTTGATGAAGCTATTTTTTTTAACTCCCAAGCATTTGATGAATAGGTAAAGTATTTTATCCCAAGTGCTCCAACTGGACAAACAGCTTCGCATTCCCCGCAGTTCGAACAACTTTTATCTTGTTCAACCAGACTTTTTTGAAATTTATTCCAAACTGCGTAAGCATCTTTTTGCATACTCTCTTTTAGCTCTTTTGGTGGCATATCTGCGTTTCTTGGTGTTGTTTTGAGTGCGTTTTCGCCTATTTTATCCTTGCATACTGTAATGCATCTTTCACAAACTATGCACAAGCTTGGATCATAATCGATAAATTCACTAAAGTTTTTAATGGGCTTGTGAGTTTCTTTAATTGCATAATTTACCTCATCAACTCCAAGCATTAAAGTGTAATTTTGAAGTTCACACTCTCCGCTTTGATCGCAAACTCCGCACTCCAAAGGGTGGTTAATAAGATAAGTTTTCATTATCTCTTTTCTTGCTTCATGAAGTTCGGGCGAGTTTGTTATAACGCTTTGTCCATCTTTTGCTTTAGCATTGCAACTATAAACGATTTTTCCATCAGCTTCCACCATACAAAGTCTGCAAGCAAGAGTTGGAGAACAGCAACTTACATAGCAAATCGCAGGTATAAAAATATCATTTTCTCGTGCGATTTTTAGTATGCTCTTGCCATCAACAAACTCGCAAATTTGCCCGTTTATAGTTATCTTACCCATTTAAAACCTTTGTTTTTTTAAGTTTTAGCATTTAAAAACTTACCATTTTATGCCTTATGAGTTTTTACAACTTCAAAAGCATAGTTATCAAGGTTTTTTACACCTAAAAATGCTATCGTGCCTTTTAAATTTTTATCAAATTTAAAAGTTTTTGTAATGTTTAAATTTTTTGATTTTATGGTTACAAGCTCATTGTCTTTAACTTTTGCAACTATTTTAAAGTAATTTCCACCTTTAAACTCATCATCTTTTGTGTGTTTATAAACAACTGCACCATCAAAGCTATCAAGTTCTTTTAATTCACCTAAATTTGCACTATTGAAATCTAGTTTATTTCCAGCTGAGTCGATAATTTTAAGATTAAAATTTGAAGCTATTAGATTTAAAAGTGCCTTAATATTTTCTTTATCTTTATGAAAATTTAACATATTTTCATCTGCCATTATTAAATCAGCATCTTTTAAAAATTCTATAATTTCTTCAATTTCCTCTTCGCCAACACTGCTTTCTCCACTTAAAAACCCAATATCTTCATTTTCTAAATCTTTACAAATTTCAGAAGCTATCATCATTAAGACATATGCTTCGCTTGAAATTTCACACTTTACAAAGATATTGTTTTGTAGTTTTTCATCTTCCATAGGACTAAGAGTTAAGAAACTAGCATTATGAAATTTTGCTACTAAGTCAGGGCTTTGAAAGCTTAAATTTGGTGTTATATTAAAAATTTTCATATTTTTCCTTTTTTTACTGTGATTATCCAATCACTTCTATTAAATTTTATTGAGTTTAAAAGTGTAGAGTTTAGGCCATTTATTAAGTTTGCACTTTTTTCTACACTTGAAAAATCCCCTATTTCAAAGATAAACTGACTTACTTCACCGTTTTTACTTGATTTTACAAGTTCTCCCATTCTTGTTAAAAAGTTAGCTTTTAAATGCCTTAAATCATATCTTTTCATTATCTATCAACTTCACCTAAAATTATATTTGTACTGCAAATTATAGCTGGAATGTCAGCTATGTATCCACCTACTAGAAGATCTTCATAAATTGCACAATGCCAAAAAGATGGTGCTCTTATTTTGAGTCTATAAGGCATATTTTCTCCAGTTGAATATATATAAAAGCCAAGTTCTCCTTTATTAGCTTCTGTTGGGAAATAAATTTCACCAATTGGTGGTTTTATGCCTTGAGTTACTAGGACAAAATGTTTCATTAAAGAGTAGTTTTGCGTCATAATCTCTTCTTTTGTAGGGCTTACAAACTCACTTTTTGCTAAAATTTGCGTATCGCTTTCAATGTATAGTTTTGCACATTGTCTTAAAATTTTAACACTTTCTTTTATTTCGGCAATATAACATTTATATCTTGCGTAGCAATCTCCCTCATCCGAATATGGTACATCAAACTCAAGCTCATCATAAATTAAATAAGGCTCTTCTTTTCTAATATCATACTTTACTCCGCTTGCTCTAAGCATAACTCCACTACATGCATAACTTAGTGCTAACTCTTTTGAAATAACTCCAACGCCTTGCATCCTTAAAAGCCAAATTCTATTATTATTAAGCAAGGTTTCATAATCTCTTAGACCGTTTAAAATTTTGTTGCAAACATCGTAAAGATCATCTAAAAAACCATCATAAAGGTCTAAAAAAACTCCTCCTATTTTTATAGAGTTTTGAGTAAGTCTTGCACCGCAATATTTTTCTAATAAGTCTAATACAAATTCTCTTTCTCTAAAAGCATATAAAAAAACTGTCATTGCTCCAACATCTAGGGCTTGAGTGCCAACATATAAAAGATGAGCTTGTATTCTGTTTAGCTCTAAAATTATAGTTCTTATAATTTGAGCCCTTCTTGGAACTTCAATACCGCAAAGTTTTTCAACTGCACCACAAAACCCATAGTTATTTCCACTTGCAGCTGTATAGTCAATCCTATCAGTTACTGGAACAAATTCATTATAAAGGGCATTTTCAGCCATTTTTTCCATGCCTCTGTGCATGTATCCAATCCCAGGACTTGCTTTTATCACTTTTTCGCCATCAAGTTCAAGCATAAGTCTTAGTTGACCATGAGCTGCTGGGTGTTGAGGTCCAAAGTTTAAAATCATATTTGAGTTTTGTTTTGTAAATTCTATATTTTCAAAAAATGGTTTTAACTTGGTAGGGTTTTGCATTGTTATCTTCTTTTTTTAATTGTTTTAAATTTTTGTCTTTTTGCTTTTTTAACAAGCAAAACTCCGCCATCTTCTTGATATTCTTGTATGGATGCTTTATCGCTTGGCGGATTGCCATATTCGCTTTCATGATAAAGTTTTGCAAAATTAAAGTAGTCTTTACTATCAACAAAAGCACTATCTCTATTTTCTTCTTTAAATTTATCTCTATTTTCTTTGCCAAAAATTTTATCTATTTCATACCATTTTGCTTTTTCATCACCTTGTAGGGGATATGATTTTAAAAGTGGATATCCAAACCAATCATCTGGCATTAAAATTCTTTTTAAATTTGGATGATTTTTAATCAGCACTCCAAACATATCATAAAGCTCTCTTTCGCTCCAATTAGCACTTTTAAAAAGTTTTGTAACACTTTGTAAAAACTCGCCGTTTTTTACAAAACATTTTACTCTCATTCTTTTTTTAAGTTTTGTGCTTAAAAGCTGATAAAAAACGCAAATTGCTTCTTTTTCGTCTATAAAATCAATTCCACTAAGTTCGCTTAAAATATCATATCCAAACTCTTTTAAAGACTTTAAAATTTCAAAATTATCATTGCTATTTATAAAAATAACTAAATTATCAAACTCTATATATGACTCTTTTATTTCAAATTTCTCAAGCACTTTTAATTCTGCTTCAAATTCTGAGTCAATAACTTCAAATTTATCGCTTTCTTTTGGAATTTCAAATCTCATCAAACAAGCCTTTTTGGTTTTTGACTTCTATTTGCACTTTGTTTTCTAATCTTTTTTTGAAGTATCATAAGTGCGTATTGAAGTGTTTCTGGACGTGGTGCACATCCTGGTATATAAATATCAACAGGTATTATCCTATCGCACCCTTGAACGGTTGAATAGGTGTTAAACATGCCGCCTGTGTTTGCACAACTTCCCATGCTAATTACCCATTTAGGCTCTGGCATTGCATCGTAAAGTCTTCTTGTAAATTCAGCGTGTTTTTTTGTTAAAGTTCCTGCAATTATCATAACTTCTGATTGTTTTATGCTAGCTCTAAAAATAACACCAAATCTATCAAAGTCAAATCTTCCAGCACCTGTTGCCATCATCTCTATTGCGCAACAAGCAAGTCCGTAGTTTGCAGCCCAAAGACTATTACTTCTACCCCAATTAACAATTTTGTCAATTGTTGTTAAGATAACTGGAGCACCGTTATTTTGTGCGTAATTTATCTTATCCAATCCAAAGCTCCTTTATGCCAAGCATAAATAAATCCTATAGCTAAAAATGCCAAGAATAAAATCATCTCAATTAACCCAAAAATTCCTAAAATTTTGAAATTTACAGCCCAAGGAAACATAAATATAATTTCTACATCAAATAGAATAAAAAGCACGGCTATTAGATAAAAATTTGAGTTTATGCGATTTGGTTGAATTACCGGCACAGGACCCGACTCATAAATAGCATTTTTTAGCAATTCATCATTTTTGTTTGCAAATTTGTTACCAAGATAGGCAGATAGCTCAGTTATTAGGCCAAAAATAACAAATGATAAAACAAGCATTATAAAAGCACCAAAATATGGATGAGCAAAATACATGTGCGACATAAACAACCTCATTACATAAAAATATTTCAATTATAATGAATTTAAACTTTAAACGGAATAAATTTATAATTTTAAGGCTATTTTTAAGCCGCTCATAAATTTATAAAAATATGCTAAAATTAAGTCTATATTTTTTAAACAAAAGGAAAAAATTATGAAAAAACTAGCTATTTCACTACTTATTTTATCTGGATTTTTTGCTGGATGCTCACAAACTGCTGAATATAATAAAAATCTTGAAGTAAAGGATACATCTCATAATATCGCTGTTAAAAAGCCACTACAAAAAACATATATTTATATGGATGCTTCAGCACTTGGCTCACAAAGCATTAAATCAAGCACATCTTTAGGTGAGGATAATTTAAAGATAGATATTGGAGAGTTTGTAAAAAACGAGAGCCTAAATTTCTTTAAAAGAGCTTTTTCAAATTTAGAATTTAGCACAAATAAAGAAATTCTAAGTTCAAACGATCTTATAGTAATGCCTGAAATTCATAGATTTGGTTATGGATTTTATAGCGCTGATGGGTTTAATGTAGATTCAAAACCTTTTGTAAATTATACTTTAAATTTAAAAATTTATAAAAATGGAATGGAAATTTATAATAAAGTCATAAGTAAATCAGATAGAATTTATGGTGAAAAAACATTTTTTGGTATGGGAAATACCAGCTACGCTCAAATTGGGCCAATTTTTCAAAAAGCTTTAGCTGATGATTATAATAATAATGCCGTTGATATACTAAAAGCTATAAATTTAGCAAATTAAACGGAGTAAATTTTTGAAAGAAATTTTAATAACAAATGATGATGGTTTTGAAGCAAAAGGGCTTTTAGAGCTTGCAAAGGCTTTGAAAAGCGTTGCAAAAGTTACGATTGTTGCACCAAGCGAGGAAAAGTCAGCTTGTGCACATTCTCTAACTTTAACAAAACCACTTAGATTGATTGAATTAGCTCCAAATTTTTATAAGCTTGATGATGGAACACCGGCTGATTGCGTTCTTTTAGGACTTTTTTCGCTTTTTAAAGACAAAATGCCAGATTTAATAATAAGTGGCATAAATCATGGTGGAAATTTAGCTGAAGATATAACCTACTCAGGAACTTGTGGTGGGGCTATGGAGGGTGTTTTACAAGGCATTCCATCACTTGCTGTATCGCAGTTTTATGATGGTGATAGTATAGAAAAATACGGTTTTGATTTAGCATGTGAAGTAACTCTTAAAGTAGTAAAAAAAATTTTTGAAAAAAACTATCCACTTCCAAGAAAAAAACTTTTAAATTTAAATATTCCAGCTGTTTTAAAGGAAAATTACAATGGTTTAAAAGTAGTTCCTGCTGGCGAAAAAGAGTATTATTTAGATGCAAAAAGATGTGAAAATCCACGCGGAGTTGAGTATTATTGGCTTGGAAAAATGCAAATGAATTTTGATAGAAATAAAAATTTAAATAGTGATTTAGGTGCGGTTTTAGACGGATTTGCAAGCTTAACTCCAATAACTTTAAATTTAACCGAAGAAAGTGAAATTTCAAATTTAAAAGAGTGGATAAAAGGTTAGTTTGTGATTGAAAATGATGATAAATTTACAAGGATAAAGTGGCTTTTTGGTAAGGATGGTTTTGAAAAACTTAAAAACTCAAAGGTTTTAGTTTGCGGCGCTGGTGGCGTTGGAGGAGCTTGCACAGAAGTTTTATCAAGAAGTGGGGTAGGTAATTTAACCATTATTGATAAAGATATTTTTGAGATAACTAATCAAAACCGCCAAATAGGAAGTGAATTTATCGGTGAAAAAAAAGTTGAAGTTTTTGCTAAGAAATTTCAGTGTGTAACGCCTATTTTCGCTAGGATTGATGATAGTTTTTTACAAAATTTTGATTTTAGCTGGTTTGATTTCGTAGTTGATGCTATAGATGATATCCCTGCAAAAGTGGCTTTGGCAAATAAGGTTTTTAGCCTTAATAATGTAAATTTTATAAGCTCAATGGGTGGTGCAAAACGTATAAATCCTGCATTAGTAGAATTAACAAGTATTTGGAAAACAACAAATGATGCTCTTGCTAAAAAATTTCGCTATGAACTTAGAAAAAGTGGATTTAATGGCGATTTTATGGTAGTTTATTCAAAAGAAGAGCCAGTTTGTGAGAATTTAGGAAGTTTTATGGGTGTAACTGCAACTTTTGGAAATTTCCTTGCAAGTTATGTGGTGAAAAAACTATTGGAAAGCGACTATAGGCTAAGTTTTTAGTAGTTTTTGTGCACTAATTTATAAGTATTTAAAATACTTATAAATTAGTGCATTTTAAAAGAAAGAAATCTTTTGTGACTTTAAAATACTATAAAAATCTTATTGTGTATGTAAAATCTTTGTCTTCATCATACAAATAATGAATTCCACTGCTTAAAATTATTTCTATTTCTTGGTTTATTAAGATATATCTATCGTGTGTATCTTTATATAAATCATTTTTATCTTCCTTAATTTTCCATTCATTGTGTATTTGTTTTAAACTACTTATATGTTGTTGCGTATTGTTACGTTTACAGTAATAAAAAATATTTAGCTGCTTTTTAGGTATTAATTCCTTTGCGAATCTTGAAAGATTATTAAAATTATCAAACATAAAATCATCTTTTATTAAAATAGTTTTAGCATCGCTTAATAAATTTTTAAAATGTTCTCTTGCTTTTTGTCTTATTTCTTTTGGTTTAAAAGTTGCACTAATGTTGTTATTTATAACATCTCCATTTATATTCACATATGGGTAATGGTTTTTATCGTTTGATAAGATTAATTTTAATTTTGTTTGATTTGCCAAATCTAAAAGCGAGACATTTATTTTGAATCTATTGAATAGTGGTAAAAATACACTTTTATCAAATCCGTCGATTTCTTTTTCTGCTAACTCTAGTTGATTTAAAGTAGGCAAAAAGCCATCTTTATAATATCTGAGGATTTTTTTGATAGTATCTTTTTTATATTCTAAATTTCTTGAAAATTTAAGATATTCTATAAACAAATCATCTTCTACAACAAGATACATTATTACATTAGTTCCATTAGTTCTTTTAAATTTGCATCAAAAAAACCCTGTGGAAATTTAGTTAAATTTCCATTTATATCCACTATGTTTCCATTTTGATTAAATTTTATTGTTTCAAATTTAGCAATATCATCTTTTTTATAATGAACTATCACATCTTTGTCATCTAAATAATTTTTATAGATACAATACCTTGTTTTATTTATGATGTGTTCAGAATGTGTTTCAATAATAATTTGAATTCCGCTTTTAACTAAAAATGCTAAAAACCACATCAAATTTGAAATAGCTTTTGGATGGAGATGAATCTCTGGATTTTCTACTATAAAAATATCTCCTTTTTTTAAGCAAAGTCCCATTATTAAGATTTTAATAGCATAGCTTACTCCAGTTCCAACATTAAAAGGAGATATGGGATTTGCAAATCCTTCTATTTTGTATTGTATGCTTAAATTTGTATCATTTACATTTTGAGTAAAAGGCTCTAAATCTATATCTAAAACCTCTTTTATCCAAAATTTTAACTGACCTGCCAATGTATCGTCTATTCCTTGATTGTATAAATTTTCCACTACAATGTTTTTATTCTTGTCAAAATATCCAAAGATGTATTCTCCGTCGGTTCCAAATTTTAAATTTTTATTATATTGTGAGATATCTTCTTGACCGATTCTGCCGGCACTTAGATAGTATAAATTTTTTTCAAATTCTAAATCCACTTTTGTTTTTATTTCCCATTCTTTATTTGCTTCTATGGACATAGAATAACTTTGCCCATTAACTTCTAATTTTATATGTGATTGACCTTTTCTTATGCGATTATTTTTTATGTTTTTAAAATTATCAATTTTTGATATAACCTTTTCTAGTGTTATATTTGGTTTTGAATAGTATGAGACTAAAAAAATAGTCTGCAAAACGCTTGATTTTCCGGATGAGTTAATTCCTGTTAAAATGGTAAGCGGTTTAAAATTTAAAAACTCCTCATCAATGTTTTTAAAATTACTAATTTTTATATTATTTATCATTATTAATTCCTAGTAATTCCTCTATTTTGCCAAATCTAAACTCAATATTATTTTTGCTATCTATTCCATATGTAAATCTTTCTGGTTTGTCAAATTCTTCATTTTTTAATTTTTCTATCGCATTTTTATCGATATATATTTTATATTCCAGAGCTAACATGAAAAGATATGAGATTGTCTCAAAAAGACCCATATTTATTGGTCTTTTTCTATTTGTATCCTTACTTGTAAATCTAAAAACACTATCTCCATATTTTTTGGCTATATATGTCATAGCTTCATCAAATTTAGAAACAAAATCATCAAAATCACATAAGTCAAATTTATTAATTTCTTTCATTGCATTAGCTAAAAATTCATCAATATCACTTACTAAATCTATTTGTATGACTCTTTTTTTTAATAAATAAAAAGATACAAATCTAAGAAGTAGATATCTATCTTTCATGTCTTTTGTTTTTATTGAATTCCCAGTTGCACTTTTAAAGCTTTCTAATTCACTCATTTTATTTATAAGACTTGTTGATGTTCCGTTGTATAAGGCATTTCTCATTTCTTGATTGTTCAGTCTAGTTCCACCTCTATTTAATCTATCAAAAATATCAAATTTAACTCTTTCTGGTGTCGGCGGAAGCATGGTATAAATTTCTAATTGGTAATCTTCTAACTTGTTTTGCAACATCGGTTCTAATTCGCTAAATTTTTTGTTATTAATGTTTGGTATAATTTTTAATGAGGAGAGCTTAAATTCATCGTTTAAAAATTTTATTATGCAAGTTAGTCTTTGTCTGCCATCTACAACTTGTCTTAAACCCTTTTCATCTTGAAAAAAATATATAACAGGCAATGGTATCCCCATTAAGATGGATTCTATTAGTTCAGAATTTTGTTTTATTGTCCATTTCTCATCTCCTCGCTGAAAGGCCGGATCTAGTTTTATATTCCCTCTTTTTGTATCATCAATTTTTCTTTTTATTTCATATATACTCATTCTACCTTTATCTATCCTTATTTCTTTTAATGGGTATATATTGTCATCCTGACTAATATTTATTGTTTCTTCGCCCTCAAATTCAAAATTCAGTTCATTGTTGTTTTTATTATTCAACATAAATCCTTTAAAAAGATACTTTATTTTAATATTTTTTATTATAGCATAATCATAAATTTTTTATCTTTTTAATAAATATAAATTCTCTTTTACATATAAACTTCTACTACCCAAATTTCTACTTCCTCTAAATGTATTGTAAGTTTGTTCTAAAGTATCCACTTGGCCAAATTTAGCTAAGTTTGTCAAAAACTCATCTTTACTTATAAAACCCTCTGAGTTATAAGAAATAAGCACAAATTTAGCTTTTAAATTTGAAATTATTTCAAAAAATGCTTCACTTGCAACTTTTTTCTTATTGTAATCGCTTCTATTCCAATCTTTTGGAATACCTGAAATCTCTGAAATTTCACTTGGTTGCTCATTTTTTGCGATTAAATTTAGCATAAAATAGTTTGAACCATAAGGGTGCTGGTTGTATGGTGGATCTATATAGCATAAATCAACTTCCTCAAGCTCTTTTACAAGTTTATTTGCATCTTCTTGAAAGACTTTAAAATCACAACTAAAGTTAGAAAATACCGGCATTTTAAGAGTTATTTTTGCTTTTATTCTTTTTAGGGCGTTTTGTCCTTCTCCGCCAAACTCGCCAATTCCGTTTTTATTTTTATAAAAACCTTTAAAAACTCCACTTGTGTTTGTATGATTGCTAGCTAGATATAAAAGTGGTGCAAGATAAAATTTTTGTAAGCTTAAAGGTAGTTTTGTGATTTGGCTTCGTGCGGTGTCTATGTAGTTTGCATTAAATTTAGTATAAAAAACTCGTTCAAATTCTTTTATATTTTCATCATTTTTAGGCGCGTAAAGCTCACTTATAAAGCCTGGCGCGAAATTTGCTTTAATATTTGCTTTTAAATCCTTTAAAATAGCCGAAATTTCGTGCTTTAACTCATCATTTGCATTTGTTAAATAACACTCATTTATAATTTTTGAGTAAAGTTCTAAGTCATTTGCTATCAAAAAATTTGAGTGCTGCTTTAAAAATCTTGCCACTATTCCACTTCCACTAAAAAGATCAAGTGAGCTTAATTTATCTTTTTTTAAATCTTTTTTTACTTTATTAACCCCTTTGCCTATAAAATCTAAAAGTGACCGCTTGTTTCCTAGATAGGTTATAATTTGCTTTGTTAAAAAATCACTATTTTCTCTCATCAATACCCAAGTTCCTCATCAACTAAAATTATCGTTGTTCTAGCACTTTCATCGCGTTTTATAATGCTATATTTATTGCATAACTCTTCTGGAGTGTAAGTCCTTATTTTGCCATATTTTATAGCTGTTTTATTTATCCTATCAGCATTTTTTACAGCTGCTATTTTTTCAATTCGCTCAATTGCTTTTTCCAAATTTAAAACAATTTTATTTTTTCCAACTACTAAAAGCACTTTTTTGGGACCAAAAATTTGTGCTGCGACTCTGTTTCCTGTGCCATCGACATTTACAAGCCAGCCATTTAATGTAACAGCATTTGAGCTTGTGATATAAAGATCGCTTAAAAGCCCATTTCTACGGCAATTTAAATTTTCTTCCATTGAAATTCCAGCTTCATATTGGTTAAACAGAGTTATATTTTTTAAACCTATTAAATAATCCAAAAGTCCGATTTCTTTTACACTTTCAGAGCCACCAAGTCCGATTTTAAGACCATCTTTTATAAAGGTTTTTGCAATGCTTAGCGCCTCTTTGCTATCTTTTGCCTGTAAAACTTCAAAGCCATTAGCTTTTAAATTTTGTATTAAAGCTTTCATATTTCAATCCCTTATTTTTTTTATTTTTGTTTTATATAGTTTATAAATTTTTGATGGTTTTTTTTCTATAAACTCATCACCTACGACCTCATCAGCCACACTTTTGGCATACTCTAAATCAAATTTTTGCCCATGCAAGTTTGCAGAGCTTGAATACATCCAGCCATGAGTTTGTAAAAATTGGCTATGTTTATCATCTTTTACAACTCTAACGCTTTTTGAATTTGGATAGATAAAAGTTGTTTTTCTAGCCTTTCTAACTAAATTTTTAAATTTTTTTGGTACTCTTGCAAGGTTTTTAAGCTCGCTAAAACTTGCCGTTGTGATTAGGCAGGGTTGGTTTAAGTCTCTATTTTTAATGTGATTTATTTCATGTAAATTCTTACTTAAAAAACCAGCTGTTGTATCTGTTTGAGCTAAATATATCATATAAAACCTTAAAATTTTTTGTTGATTTTAACATATTGCTTCTTTTTATATGATAAAAGTTTAACCTTATTTATATAATATTTATGGTACAATCAAATTTTTAATTTTTATTTATAAAAAAGGAGTTTGAATGAAAAACATAGTTTTGAAAAGTTTAGTTGCAAGTTCTTTGCTTTGTTCATCATTGTTAGCTGATAGTTTTGTTGGTGTTTTTGGCGGATATAGTTTAAAGTCGGAATTTGAGATCAAAGATGATAGCGGCCTTGATAGGGAGGAAGGTGATATAGATAAATTAAAATTAGATGATAAAAAATTAAATTTGGGTGTAAAAGCTGGATATGACTTTGATAGTTTTAGAGCCTATGGAGCTTATAGATATAATTTTAAGGCAAAAGATAGTTATTTTATAGATAATTTTTTAGGAAACATGGAGTGGAAGAGCCATGATTTCTTGATAGGTGCTGACTATACTCCAAACATAACAGATAGCTTTAAGTTTAGTTTAGGTATTTATGGCGGTATTTCAAGGCTTAATATGAGACTTGAAGGCATTGATTACGACGACAATTCAAAAGATAGTTTTAGCAAAGACAAAACAGGATTTATTTACGGCGCAAAAATAGGTGGCATATATGAGCTTGATGAGAATAATGAAGTTGAATTTGGCTACCAAATAGATGAAAGTGATTATGGAAAGATAGAAGATGTTAAAATAAAAGTTAGAGATCACGGACTTTACTTAGGATATAACTACAAATTTTAATATCCCATAAAGATGCATTGCTTAGATGCATCTTGCTTTTAGCTGTTTTTAATTTACTACGCTTTAGATAGTTTTTAAATTTATATTTTTTGATTTTGTTTTTACTTTAAAAAACTCACTTATGATAAATTCAATCTTTTCTATCTTTAGTTCTCTTTTTGTGTTTTTTAATTTGTCTTTTAGTTTTTATTTAATGCTTCATTTATGGTACTTTTTTGATGTCTAAATAGAGACATATTAAATTTTGTATTAAACAAATAACTCTAATTTTTGGTATTTTGGTAATTAAAAATTTAAAATAATTTGGCAAATTTAAAGCCTTGTATTTGCCAAATTAAAATTTATTCTATTTTTTCTTTACTTTTTGGAAGAATTAAATTTAAAAACACTCCAATAATTGCACCAAGACCTATTTGTGAAAAGCTTGCAAAACCAAAGTCAAGCACCATTCCACCAAGTGCAGGAACAAGCACAAGAGCGATAATTATCATATTTCTAGGCTCATTCATATCAACACTGTTTTTAATCAAACTCTCCATTCCAACGCTTGCAATAATTCCAAATAATAAAATCATAATACCACCTAAAACGCAAGCTGGAATCGTAGCTATCAAAGCTCCAAGTTTGCCAACAAATGCAAGCAATATCGCAGTAAATGCCGACCAGGTCATAATAGCTGGATTAAAAGCTTTTGTAAGTCTTACTGCGCCTGTTACTTCTGCGTAAGTGGTGCAAGGCGGTCCAGCTAAAAGAGCTGCAACGCTTGTGGCAACACCATCGCCTAATAATGTTTTATGAAGCCCTGGTTTTTTTGTAAAGTCATAATTTGTCACATTACTGATTGCTACAACATTGCCGATATGCTCGATTATCGGGGCGATTACAACTGGTATCATATATAAAATCGCATCTAGTTCAAATTTCGGTGCTGTGAAATTTGGCACCCTAAACCAAGGAGCTTCTTTAACGGGTGAAAAGTCAATAATTCCGTAAAAATAAGATACGATATAACCTGCTGCAATGCCGCATAAAATAGGGATTAGTTTTAACATCCCTTTTGCAAACATTATGCATAAAAGCGTTACTAAAAGCGAAATTCCTGCTATTATCATCGCATCATTTTGGCTAAAATTTGGATTTAAAATTTGATAGTTTTTAAGCATATCACCACTTGCCATTGCCATAGAAACTGCTGACGGACTTAAAACAAGTCCAATTGTCATGATCACAGGCCCAACAACAATTGGTGGTAAAAATTTATCAATAAAACTTTTTCCTTTAATTTTTACAAAAAAACTAAATGCTGAATACACTAAACCAGCAAAAAATACTCCTCCCATGGCAACTGGAAGACCCCATTTGCTAACAGCAAATGAAATCGGGGCTATGAAAGCAAAACTACTTGCTAAGAAAATAGGCACCACTTTTTGGCGGCAAATTAGCTGAAAAATTAGTGTTCCAAGTCCAGCGGTAAATAACGCAACACTTATATCAAGTCCGCATAAAATCGGCATTAAAACAAGTGCGCCAAATGCAACAAATAAAAACTGTGCACCAAGAAGTGCATCTTTGAATCTAAACTTATAATCAGTCATAAATCTCCTTAAAATTATCAAATTTTATAATTTTTAGTGTTTGAAAATTTAGAAATTTATGAAAGATGAAAAATTTAAAAGTATTGGGCTTATGAACAAAAAAGCTTTTCAAAAAATTTCCATTCTTTTAGCTTTGGCTTGTAAATTTTAAAGAGTAAAATTTACAAAGAAATTACGCCAAATTCGGTGCTATGAGTAAAATTGTAATTTTCCAAAAAGGAATATTACAATAAAATTTATTAAATTCTGTTTAGATTTTATAAATTTATCTATTTTTTAGCTCGTCTCTTATTTCTCTTAGAAGCTTGATGTCTTCACTTGGCTCTTTTGGAGCTTCTTCTTTTTTAGGTTTTTCTCTTTTTAGTTTGTTTATCGCTTTTATAGCTACAAAAATACAAAATGCAATAATAATAAAATCAATCGTAGTTTGTATAAAGCTGCCATAGTTTAGTGTTACAGCTGCTGCTTCTCCATGAGCCTCTTTTAGCACTATTTTAAAATCTGTAAAATTTACCCCACCTGTTATAACACCAATTACTGGCATCATTACATCGCTTACTAGTGAGCTTACGATTTTGCCAAATGCACTTCCTATAACAACACCTACTGCCATGTCAATGACATTTCCACGAACAGCAAATTCTTTAAACTCTTTTATGAAGCTCATTTTTTTCCTTTATTAATTAGTTGTTTTTAAAAAACACCTCTTATTATATCCCAAATCACGAGCTATGATTATGAAATTTTTAAAATTTAACACCAAAGGCGGTAAAAACCTCTATAAATTAATCATTTGTAAAATTTTATATCTTTTTTAATTTAATTTCTTTTTCCTTATTTTTATGTTGATAAGTTCTACTGCCAAAGAAAAAGCCATAGAAAAGTAGATATAACCTTTTGGTATATGAAGTCCGCATCCATCAGCTACTAAAGCTACTCCAACTAAAATCAAAAATGATAAAGCCAAAATTTTAATAGTAGGATTGTCATCTACAAATTTACTTATTGCTTTGCTTGCTACCATCATAACACCCACTGCTATGATAACTGCTAGAATCATAATTTCAATGTGATCTGCCATACCAACAGCAGTTATTACGCTATCTAGTGAAAAAACTATATCTAAAATGGAAATTTGAATTATTATAGAAGCAAAACTTGCTTTTTTTGTGTTAATGTACTCTTCGTGAGTTTGGCCTGAAATGCTTGAGTCAATTTCTGTGGTTGATTTATATATTAAAAAAAGACCTCCAATAATTAAAATTAAATCTCTACCCGAAATTTCCTCTCCAAATACACTAAACAAAGGAGCTGTCAATTTCATAATCCAAAACAGGCTTAAAAGTAGTAAAATTCTACTTATCATCGCAAAGCCAAGACCTATAATTCTAGCTTTATTTTGCTTTTCTTTTGGAAGTCTTGAGCATAAAATTGCTATAAAAATAATATTATCAATTCCTAAAACTATTTCAAGTCCAATAAGAGTAAAAAGACTTATCCACGCTTCAGGTGAGGCAAACCATTCAAACATCTAATTCCTTTTTAAAAAATCTTTTGATTTTACTTAAATTTAATTAGAAAAAGCTAAAAGTTCTATTATGGTTTTTGGCAAAATTTCATATTCAAGCTTATGGATGTTTTCCTCCCACTCTTCTAAACTCATACCTTTTTTCCTATAAAAAACTAGTTGATTTATAAGTTTTCCTCCATCGAGTTCTTCGCTTACAAAATGCACACTTACTCCACCTACTAGCATGTCACTATTAAAACTCTCTTTTATGGCGTTACCACCCTTAAAAAGTGGAAGAATTGATGGGTGAAGATTAATGGCTTTTATGTTTTTTGTAAAAACTGGAGTTAAAATTCTCATAAATCCAGCTAAGATTGTCAAATCGATTTTTTTCTCTTGTATTAAATTTACAAGTTTTTCATCAAAATCCTCTCTTGTTTTAAACTCTTTATGGTTTATAACAACTGTTTTTAGTCCAAATTTTTTAGCTCTTTGTATTCCAAAGGCATCAGGATTATTACAAATTAATAAATCGCACTTTATTGTAACATCATTAAAAGTTTTATTGTGAACTTTTTCTAAAATATTTTCTAAATTTGAGCCGTTTCCACTAAATAAAATTGCTATTTTTTTTACAGACATTTTATACCTTCTATTATATCATTTGGAGTTAATGCGTATGAGTTTTTTGTGAAATTTAAAACGCTTAATGAATGAGCTAAAACTCCATTAATTGCTGCTTCAAGTGGTGAGTAGTTTTGAGCTAAAAGACCACCTATAATACCAGCTAATGCATCTCCGCTTCCAGCCTTTGCTAATATGCTTGAACCAAAACTAGAAACAAAAATTTTGCCTTTATAAGAAATTATTGTATTTGCACCTTTTAAAACCAAAACACTATTAAATTTTTCACTCCATTTTCTTGCTAAATCAAACCTATTAGTTTGAACATCTTTTATGCTAAAATTTCCAAGCCCAGCCAAATTTAATAGCGAAGCAAATTCTTTTGGATGAGGTGTTAGAACTAAATTTTCATTTGTTTGTAAAAATGGTATGATTTCTTTTTTGTAACACAAATCAGCATCTATTACGCAAATTTTATCTTTTAAAAGTTCTAAGTTTAGAGTTTTTTCTCCAAGCCCACATCCAGCAACTAGAACTTTTGCTTTGGCAAATGAGTTTGTCTGAATAATAAATGGATCTAAATTTGGTATTTTTTCATCACTTACTACACTAACTAGTCCAGCTCCTATGCTAAAACCAGCATTTGCAGCGATTATTGCAGCTCCTTTTAAATCCCCACTTATTACATAAAGATGCCCAAAATTCCCTTTATTTATATCTTGTAAATGCCTAAATGGTAAATTTAAATCAGTTTTTTCAAGTAAAAAACTATTGCTTTTTGTTTCAAAATTTGCTTTGCTAATACCTAAATTTGCTAGAATTATTTTACCAACTAAATCTTTTGAGCTGTCTAAAAAAAGTGCTAGTTTTAAGGCTCCCATTGTAATTGTAAAGTCCGCCATAAAAGCATTTTGAGCGATTTTGCCACTTTTAGTTATCCCACTTGGGATATCAACAGCGATTTTTAAACCTTTTGCTTTGTTTAATTCATCTATGATTTTGCAAATTTTATCGCTCATATCGCGGTTTAAACCACTTCCAAAAATTCCATCCACAAAGCATTCATACGCACTAAATTCTGGATTTTCAACCAAATTTACATGAACTTTTTTTGCTCTATCAAGCTGCATTGAAGCAAGTAAATTTAACTTATTTGAAGTTAAGAAAATATCACACTCATAGTCATTTGATAGTTTTCTAGCTGTACAGATCGCATCTGCAGCGTTATTGCCACTACCACAAATAAATAAAATTTTTGATTTTTGTTGTAAATTTTGCCTAATTACTTCTTCGATTTTTGAAGCGGCATTTTCTTGTAAAATTTCCTCGCTTAATCCAAACTCACTTATTGCTCTTTCATCAAGCATTTTGGTGTCATAGTATAAATTTATCACTCAAATCCCCTTATTCTATAACTTAGACTTTCCATTATATGATTTTTTGAAATTTCATTTTTTTCTTCTAGATCAGCTATGGTTCGAGCGACTTTTAGAGTTTTGTTTATGCCTCTTTGTGATAAGTTAAACCTTGAAATAGCTGTATTTAAAGCATCTTTTGCCGGTGTTTCTAAGATGCAAAATTTAGAAACTTCTTTATCGCTAAGTTTTGCGTTTAGCTCATTTTGTCCTCTTAAAACTTGAGCTTTAAAAGCGATTAATACTTTTTCATACATCTCTTTACTAGTTATTGTAGCTTTATCATCTTTTGAGATTTCATCCATAGCAACATAAAGATCTATTCTATCTAAAAGTGGCGCTGAAATGGTGCTTTTATAGCGTTTTATCTCCATTTCTGAACAGATGCAAGTGGCATTTTTACTAAATAAATTTCCACAAGGGCAAGGATTTTGCGCTGCTGCAAATAAAAATTTTGTCTGATACTCCACTTTTGAATTTACACGCGAAATTAAAATTTTATTATCTTCAAGTGGTTCTCTTAAGCTTTCTAATATTTTTTTGCCAAAGTGTGGAAACTCATCAAAAAACAGCACTCCACCATTTGCCAGTGCAACTTCGCCAACTTTTGCCGAGTGTGATCCACCACCAAAAATAGAGCTTCTTGTTGATGTGTGGTGAGGACTTCTAAAAGGTCGCACGGCACTAAACTCAACATTTTTATTGTTTAAAGACTCATACGCCACGCTTAGCATAACTTCTTTTGGACTTTGTGGCGGAAGTATATAAACAAGGCGTTTTGCACACATGCTTTTACCACATCCAGGACTTCCCTCATAAAGGATATTATGCATCCCACTAGCTGCTATAAGACTTGCTCTTTTTGCTCTAGCTTGTCCTTTTACTTCGCTAAAATCAAGGCTAAAATCAAAATTTGGAATAAAAATTTTATCTTTTATTTTAATTGTTTTTTCAAAAATTGGATGAGGTTTTGAGACTAAAAACTCACTTTTTATCTCATCATCTAAGAAAAAATTTAAAGCTTCTGTTAAATTTGAGATAGCATAAACTTCCAAATTTGGAATAGTCGCAGCTTTTAAAGCAATATCTTTTGGAACTAAAACTTTAGCAAACTCAACTTTTTCACTCAAAAATAAAAGTAGTGAAAAAAGTGAATTTGTGCTTTTGGCTTGAGCATTTAACCCAAGTTCGCCAAATACAAAAAAACTCTCATCAAATTTATCTTTTTGAAGTGCGATTAAAAGTGCAATCGCTAAATCAAAATGACTTCCCTTTTTTGGAATATCTGATGGCGATAAATTTATAACTATTTTTTGTGGTGGAAAGTTAAAATTTATAGATAAAAGAGAGGCTTTTATGCGGTTTTCACTCTCTTTTATTGTGGTGTTTGCAAGACCTGTAATGTTAAAAGAAGGAAGCCCTCTTAAAAATGATGATTCAACCGTTACGATATCCAAAGAGTCGCTAAAAGTTGCACATTTTAAAGACTTCATTTTGATTTTTCTTTTAACCTTTTTTTATACTCTTTTGAAAATTTTTTCTTTTGGCTATAGCTAATTTTTTCTATAAAAAGATGTCCGTCTAAATGATCCATTTCATGCTGCACACAAACAGCTAAAAGCTCACTTGCACTAAGCTCTATAAACTCGCCAAATCTATTTTGAAATCTTACTTTTATATCACTTGATCTTGTGACATCTTCAAAAAACTCAGGCACCGAAAGACAACCTTCTTGATAGGTAATTTCTCCGTCTTTTTCTAAAATTTCAGGATTTATTATCTCAATTAGGTCATTTTTATCTTGGATGCCCTCTTCGTTTAATAAATTTATAACCAAAGCTCGAAGTGGTTTGCCAACTTGAATTGCCGCAAGTCCAATGCCTTTTTTAGCTATCATAGTTTCATACATATCATCTAAAAATTTATGCAAATTCTCATCAAATTTCTCAACACTTTTAGACTTTTGATACAATCTTTTATCTGGATATGTTAAAACTTCTAAAACCATTTATTTTGAACTCTTTTCTAAAACATTGTCGATAATTCCATACTCTTTTGCTTCAGCTGCACTCATGAAAAAATCTCTATCGGTATCTTTTTCTATCTTTTTTATATTTTGGTTTGTATTTTTAGCCAAAATTTCATTTAATGTTTTTTTAATTCTTAGAATTTCATTTGCTTGAATTTCAATATCTGTTGCTTGACCTTGAGCTCCACCAAGTGGTTGATGAATCATAATACGTGAGTTTGGTAGAGCAAATCTTTTATCTTTTGCTCCACAGCTTAGTAAAAATGCACCCATTGAGGCAGCTTGACCGATACAAATCGTGCTAACATCAGCTCTTATATAATTCATTGTATCATAAATACTAAACCCACTTGTAACAACACCACCTGGGCTATTTATGTACAAATAGATATCTTTTTCAGGATCTTCTGCTTCCAAAAAAAGCAGCTGAGAGACGATAGAGCTTGCCACATCATCGTTTATTTCGCCGCTTAGCATAATAATTCTATCTTTTAAAAGACGTGAGTAAATATCATAGCTTCTTTCGCCTCTGCTAGATTTTTCAATAACATAAGGAATGTAAAATGCCATTATTTCCCTTCTTCTTTAGTCGATTTTTTAGTTGTTTTTTTAGCAGGTTTTTCTTCTTTTTTATCTTCTTTACCGTCTGCTTTTTCATCTTTTGGCTCAGGAAGTTTAAACAAATCATTAAATAGTTTTTCTTCTATTAAAGCCATTTTAACAGCTGGTAAAATTCCTTGTTTTTGATAAGTCTCAAGATGTTTTTTAGGATCGATTCCGTTTTGATAAGCTTCAAAATAAATAGCTTGAACTAACTCTTGATCGCTTACTTCAACTTTTCTGTCTTTTGCAAGTTCATCAATTATAAACGTTAGTTTTACGCTTTTTTCAGCTTCTTTTCTAAACTCTTCTCTTTTCTTTGTTAAAGCATCTTTATCGGTTCTAAATTTTTCCATATCTTCTTTTGTAAAACTATTCCATGAATTTCTAAATTGCAAATCAATTTCTTGTTCAACTATAGTTTTAGGTAGATCAAAATCAAATTTTTCAGTCATATCATCAACAAATTTAGGTTTTAACTCTTCGTTTAAAATTTTGTTAAATTTATCATGTTTGATTTGATTTTCTATCCTTTCTTCAAAAGCTTTTATTGTTAATTTTTCATCGCCAGTAAGTTCTGTTAATGTTTTTTTATCAAGTTTTTTAGCAGGATTTTTAGCTTGAATTTCGTGTAGTTTTACTTTAAAAACAACATCTTTTCCAGCTAAATGTTTTGCATTATAGTCACTTGGAAAAGTTAAATTAATATCTTTTTCTTCACCTGGTTTTAATCCTATCATTGCATCTTCAAAGCCTGGAATAAACTGGTTTGAGCCTATTTCTAAGCTATAGTCTTTTGCACTTCCGCCCTCAAAAGCCTTACCGTCCAAAAATCCCTCAAAGTCAAATTTTGCAAAATCACCTTTTTCAAGACTATCTTTATCTACTTTTTCAAGTGGAGCAACCATTAATAATAACTCATCAATTTTTGTTTTTATTTCATCTTTTGAAGCTTCTGGAATTTCATATTTAGGGATAAGCTTTTCATATCCTTTTATGTCAATTTCTGGTTTAAAAGAAATTTCAATAATTGTGTCTATGCCACCATCAACTTCTTCAAATTTTGCAAAAACAGGCTCTCCTAAAAGATCACTTTGTTTTTTATTTAAATTTTTTAAGCCATCATCAATAGCTTTTTTAAAAAGTTCTTGTTTTGCATCATCTAAAAGTGCTTTTTCATATCTTTTTTTAACAACATTTACAGGAACTTTTCCTGGTCTAAATCCATCAATTCTTACTTGTTTTGCTGTTTTAACAGCTATTTCATTTACTTTATTTTCAATGCTTTTTGCATCAAATTTAGCATCAATCGATGCATTTGCTGAATTAATCAGTTTTGAACTAACTTCCATTATTTTCCTTTTGAAATTTAAAATTTAAATGTTAATAATATCAGATTTTACCTTATTTTAAGTATAAATTTAAAAATTTTATTATCGGTAAAGTGATTTTGTTGTAAAATGTACTAAAAATTTTTAAGGAAAAGTATGGATAATAGCAAAAAAAAGAGTATTGAATTTGAAAAATCTGTGAAAAATATGCTTGAAATTTTAGGAGAAGATCCAAATCGTGAGGGATTGATAAAAACTCCACAGAGGGTTTTTAAGGCTTATGAGTTTATGACAAGTGGCTATAAACAAGATCCAAAAGTTGTGCTAAATGATGCTTTATTTGAAAGCTCAAACAACGAAATGGTCTTAATAAAAGATATAGAATTTTATAGCCTTTGTGAACATCACTTATTGCCAATTATAGGAAGAGCACATGTTGCTTATATACCAAATGGAAAGGTTGTGGGCTTATCTAAAATTCCAAGAATGGTAAATATATTTGCAAGAAGGCTCCAAATTCAAGAACAACTTACCGAACAAATTGCTGGAGCCTTGCAAGAAGTTATTAATCCGCGTGGTGTTGGGGTTGTTTTGGAAGCTAGGCACATGTGTATTGAAATGAGAGGAGTTGAAAAGATAAACTCTACAACTACAACTTCGGCACTAAGAGGAAGTTTTATTTCAGATCCAAGAACTAGGAAAGAGTTTTTTTCTTTAATAAACTCATCAAGAGAGGCTAGAATTTAAAATTGTTTAACTTGGTAAATCAAAAATTTAATCAATTTAGTGTATCATTCCAAATAAGATAAAACTTATCCTATTTAAAATTTTAATAAAGATTAAGAAATTTAAGGAGAAAATTTATAATGAAAAGAGTCTACTTAGACAACAATGCAACGACTATGATGGCACCTGAAGCTTATGAGGCAATGCTTCCATACTTTTGCCAAAAATATGGCAATCCAAACTCACTTCATAGCTTTGGCATAGAGACAACTCCTGCTTTAAGAAAAGCGATGGATCAGCTATATGCAGGAATTGGAGCATCAGATATGGACGATGTAATTATCACTTCTTGTGCAACTGAGAGTAATAACTGGGTTTTAAAAGGTATCTATTTTGATAAAATTTTAAATAAAGATAAAGATCATATTATCATCTCAGCAGTTGAACATCCTGCTATTAGCCACACCTGTTCATTTTTGGAGCAATTAGGTGTTAGGATAACAAGGCTTGATGTAAATAGTGATGGACTTATAAACAAAGAAGATTTAAAAAATGCAATTGATGATAAAACTGCCCTTGTTAGCATAATGTGGGCAAATAATGAAACAGGAGCAATTTTTCCAATAAAAGAATTAGCTAAAATCGCCCATGAAAGAGGAGTTTTGTTTCACACAGATGCAACTCAAGCTGTTGGAAAAATCAAAGTAAATGTAATGGACGCGGGAGTTGATTTTTTAAGCTTTTCAGCGCATAAATTTCATGGCCCAAAAGGAATCGGAGGGCTCTATATAAGAAATTCTAAAAAACTTACTCCGCTTTTGCATGGTGGTGAGCACATGGGTGGACGAAGAAGTGGAACTTTAAATGTTCCTTATATAGTTGCTATGGGTGAGGCTCTAGAGCTTGCAAATAAGTTTATAAATATGGAAAATGTCCATGTAAGAAGACTAAGAGATAAGCTTGAAGATGCACTTTTGGAAATTCCTGATGTGAGTGTTGTTGGAAAAAAAGAATTTAGAACTCCAAATACAATTTTAGCAAGCATTAAAGGTGTTGAAGGAGAAGCAATGCTTTGGGATTTAAACAAAGCTGGCATTGCTGCATCAACTGGATCTGCGTGTGCTAGTGAAACACTTGAAAGTAATCCTATAATGGAGGCAATTGGAGCTGATAAAGAGCTTGCTCATACAGCTTTAAGACTTTCTTTATCAAGATATAATACAGAAGAAGAAATCGATTATGCTATCATCCAAATAAAAAAAGCAGTTGAGAGATTAAGAGCTATTTCAAGTAGTTTTGCATATGCACCAAAAAATCATAAAAGCGGATTATAAAAAGGATAAAAAATGGCAAAAGACAGTTTAATAAGTGGATCATTTTGGGAGGATTACTCACAAAAGGTTCAAGATAGGATGAATAACCCTAAATTTATGGGTGAAATAACAGAAGAAGAAGCAAAAGAAAAGGGTTGCAAACTTATAGTTGCTGATTTTGGAGCTGAAAGTTGTGGAGATGCAGTTAGGCTTTATTGGCTTGTGGATGAAAAAACAAACATTATAAAAGAGGCGAAATTTAGAAGTTTTGGCTGTGGAACAGCAATCGCAAGTAGTGACACTATGGCTGAACTTTGTGTTGGTAAAACAGTTGATGAGGCTGTAAAGATAACAAACATAGATGTAGAAAAGGCAATGCGTGATGATCCAAATACTCCAGCCGTTCCACCTCAAAAAATGCACTGCTCAGTCATGGCATACGATGTTATAAAAGCCGCTGCAGCGCAGTATAAAGGAATAGATCCTGAGCATTTTGAAGATGAGATAATAGTCTGTGAGTGTGCAAGAGTAAGCCTTGGAACGATAAAAGAGGTAATTAAGCTAAATGACTTAAAAACCGTTGAAGAGATAACTCAATACACTAAAGCAGGTGCATTTTGTAAAAGCTGTATAAGACCTGGCGGACATGAAAAAAGAGAGTATTATTTGGAGGATATTTTAGCATCTACTAGAGCTGAAATGGAGCAAGAAAAGCTTTCTAAAATGGCTGATTCTCATAAACAAGGTGATAATTTCGAAGATCTTAATACAATAGGTCAATTTAAAATGGTTGAGGCGATTATAGATGAGGAAATTCGCCCAATGCTAATGATGGACGGTGGAGATTTGGATATAGTTGATATTAGAAAAAGTGATGATGGCAAAACTGACATTTATATAAGATATTTAGGAGCTTGCAGTGGTTGTGCAAGTGGCTCTACAGGAACACTTTTTGCAATAGAGGCAGTATTAAAAGAAAATTTAAGCCCAAATATAAGGGTTATGCCGATATAAATTTAAATAATTTAAGTCAAATTTGAAAATTTTCAGCCCTTTTTAGTTCTAAATTTGGGCTGATATTTAATTATAAATTTACATTTAAAGGTTAAATTTGAAAAACAAATTTTTAAATTTATTTATAATTATAACTTTAGTTTTAGTTGCTTTTATAGTTTATAATAAATTTAAACTCTCTCAAAATTCTCATTTTACAGTTACAGCTGATACAGTTATAAAACCAGATTCTGAAATTTCAAAGTATGCTACACAAGAAGAAGTTGATGATTTTGCATTTAGATATTGGGATATTGGTTACCCAAATGCAAGTTCAAAATTTACAAAGCTTAAAAAACTATGATTGGAAAGATTTAGGAACTATTCTTTATCAAACAAGAAATGTGATGTCTAAGGTTCAAGGAATTTCATACGACCTTGGAAATGTTTCCAGGGTATTTGAAGAAACTTATAAAAATTCTAGTCAATACAAAGATATTTTTAAAAACTCACCAAATGAAAAAAATAGAAATGAAGCTTATTCAAAGCAATATGATGAAATTTTAGCAAAAAATCAAAATACCTTTAAAGGAACATTACAAAAATTAGAGCTTATGGAAAGTGATTTTGACAATGAAACAAAAATCATAGCAAAATTAAAACAAAGATCACAAAATTCAAAAGGAGCTTTGGAAGTA
>QWCQ01000327.1_pt1 | contig 36687 bp, 42 predicted proteins | sample 1972701 | NCBI WGS metagenome assembly QWCQ01 (sample SAMN09866704, study PRJNA288562) | Human gut metagenome isolate pre4_stool, whole genome shotgun sequencing... | reverse complement strand
GGTGACGCTCGGGTCTATGATAACGCTCGGGTCTTTGGTGACGCTGAGGTCTTTGGTGACGCTGAGGTCTTTGGTGACGCTGAGGTCTGCGGTGACGCTCGGGTCAAATCCTTAAAAGATTATATTGTTTTTAAAAATAATTGGTCTAGTGGTCGTTATTTTACTTACACAAAATCAAACAAAATGTGGAAAGCTGGTTGTTTTTATGGCGCAGGTCAAGAGTTGATTAATGAGGCTTATGAGGATAGCGAAAATAGCGGCAAACACTATGAAGCTTATGTAAAATTTGTAGAAATGTTAGAGGAACTTGAAAATGAGTGAAATTTTAGGAGCGGTAGCAACACTAGCATTCTTCTTCTTGGCAGGCGCATTCTGCAATCACTTAGACTGGCGCAAAGCCAAGAAACAAGCAGAACAGCAAGCAAAAGAAGACGAGCGCATAGAACTTGAAGCGATGTACGTTATATGTGCAATCGAGCACGACCGCAGAGAACGAGCACGCAAATTGGCAGAGGCTCGGAAGAAAAGTCCGGGCTGGCAGTATTAGAGAGGGAGGTACGTAGAGAATGCAGAAAATATTTCAGAAATCCGTACGATAAATACACAGCAATAAATAACGATTTCGTACAAGATAAAAGTCTGTCATGGGAGGCACGGGGGTTGCTGCTCTATATCTTAAGCAAGCCTGACGATTGGGATATTTACTTGGACGAGTTGATAAAGAATTCTCCAAATACAAAATCAGCAACAGAAAGAGCTTTTAAAGAGCTTGTAAAAGCGGGATACATCTATCAGACTTGCCGCTCTTTAGGCTATCGGAAATGGAAATGGTTTAAGTTTGCAAGTGATAAAAAAATGAATCCGCAAACTAAAGATAGTTTTGAAAAACAAACAGATAACGAAATGTTATCTACGGAGACTAGCTAGCGAAATTCGTACCCCCGAAATTCGTACCCCCGAAATTCGTACCCCCGAAATTCGTACCCCCGAAATTCGTACATACGTAATCTGGGCGATATACAAAGTACTGACTATACAAAGTACGGACGGACAAAATACTAAAATAAAAAAATACTGAATGACAAAGACGTCGTCGTCAATGTCTACTGTTGATTATATATAGTAGGAAGGAAATATGGAATTATCAGATTTGATAAAACAATTTGAAGAAAATTTTGGTAGATTGCTATCACCTATCGAAATTCAGCAAATAACAGACTGGGTAACTGTAGACAAATTTGAGCCAGAAGCAGTCTATGAAATTTTAAAAATATGCGTATTGAATAACGGTAGAACAATGCAATATTTCAATGCAACAGCTCGCAGTTTTGCGAATAAAGGGTTAACAACCTTAGAAGCGATACAACTACACGAAGCTAACCGCAATCGTAAAAAGCAAGACCAAAACGGGAATATCCCTGCGTGGTCAAACGAGCACTCGGAACACGAACGCAAAGAAAAGATTCCAGTTGCTGAAAATATGGAATTATATGACTGTTTCAAGAAATGGTTCGCAGAGGATTTCAACATGCAGTTAACGTTAGAACAATATCAGAAATTCGCAGCGATTTGCGAGAAAAACCCAAAACGACAATTTAATCCATTCCAAATGTGCGCATGGATTTTGAATAAACCGCTCGAAACAATCGTGAATAGATTTTTCACAAAATAAAACAGCAAAGGAAAAATAAAATATGTTTGAACCAACAGACGGGATTTGCTTTCGGTGTCACAATGACATCTATAAGCAGAATCCCTACACACAGACTGCAGGCTATAATCCAAACAGTAAAAGCAAAGGTTGGCACACTAGCTGCCCACATTGCCACGCTAGCTTTGTAGATTAGGTGAGCGGATGGATAAAGATTTACAAGCAGAGATTGATAACTGGCGCGCTGACTATTTACATCTAGGTTATGAGTTGGGCGAGATTATCAACGAGCAACAAGATAAGATTATCTCACTCAGTCAGGAGAACAAACGCCTGAAACGTGAGATTTGGAATTTAAGAAAGACAAAGAAGAGGAAATAACATGGCAAATGAATTAACTCAAAAGCAAGTGACTTCAAGCGTCGCTAATCGAATTAGTGTAATGAAAACTGAGGGTTTAAAAATAGCGCCAAATTATAGCGTAAGCAATGCTTTAAGCTCCGCTTATTATGCTTTGAAAAATTCCAGCAGCGGGAATTTGCTCGAAAAATGCACAGATGAAAGTATTTATAACGCTTTGCTTGATATGGTCACCCAAGGACTTAGCCCGGCTAAAACCCAATGTTATTTTGTGCCATACGGAACGACCGTTAAACTCACGCGTTCCTATTTCGGGACAATGAAAGTCGTTAAGCAGTTGCCGGAAGTAAAAGATATTTATGCAGAAGTTATTTATAAAGGCGATGTTTTCAAAATCAAAAACGAAAATGGACGCAAAGTATTTGTCAGCCATGAAACAGACTGGACAAATGCAGATAACGAAATTATTGGCGCATACTGTATCATTGAAAAGTTAGGCGGTGAAAAAATCTTGACAGTCATGACCAAGAAAGAAATTGATAAATCTTGGTCAAAAGCTAAAACAAAAAATGTTCAAAACGACTTTCCACAAGAAATGGCTAAACGTACAGTTATCAATCGGGCAGCTAAGCAATTCTTTAACACTAGCGACGACAACGATTTGTTTATCGGCGCGGTTAATCGAACTACTGAAAACGAATACGACAATGAACATCGAGTGAAAGACATAACACCGCAAGAAACCGAAAGCCTTGATGACGTTCTTGGAAATCCAACTGCTTCCGAATCGGAAAGTGTTGAGAATCCGCAAGAAACTGCCGACACACCAAAAGTCGACGAAGAAACGGGCGAAGTTTTGGACGGCGAACAAGGCGAATTATTTAAAGAGCTTGAGGATTTGATGTGATGGTCGAACTAACGCAAGAAAATTATTATCAAGATACTAGTCGCTTGTCATACTCGCGTTATAAACGCTACAAGCAATGTCAAGCTAAGGCTTACGCGGTTGATAATGGTATCTGGGTAGAAGAGCGGGACGAAACTCCTCTTCTGCTCGGAAACTATGTACACAGCTATTTTGAAAGCCCGGAAGCACATGAAAAGTTTATGGCAGAGAATGGCAATAAACTTCTTGCGAAAACTGGCAAGAACAAAGGAAACCTCAAGTCTGACTTTATTATCGGTGACAAGATGATTGAGAGCCTGAAAGATGACGATGGCTTCAATCGATTATATCATGGCTATTCAAGTGATAAAGTCGAAAAAGAAATGATTGTTTGCGGAGAAATTGAAGGTGTGCCAGTTAAAGGCAAATTAGATAGCGTGAACTTGTCAAGAGGTTATTTTGTGGATTTGAAAACCATGAAATCTATCTATGCTGAAGAGTGGAACGCAGACCTAAGAAAACGAGTTCCTGCAGCAGTCAATAACATTTTAAACTTTGGCTATCACGGGCAGTTGGCTTTGTATCGTGAATTGTTAAAACAGATGACAGATAAGGAGTTTAGACCTCTAATTGTCGCAGTCAGCAAAGAAAACGTGCCCGATAAGGATATTTTAAAAATTGACGAGGACTGGCTAGTAGAGGGTTTGGGCAACCTAAAAGCCGACATTGTCGAAGTTTGGGATGTTATTCAAGGCAAACAAAAACCTAAAAGCTGCGGGCGGTGCGACTATTGCCGAAGCCAGAAGAAACTGAACGCAGTAATCAGCCTAAATGATTTGATAGAAATTTAAAACCAACGAGCCGTGAATCTCGTAAAAAGCGAACTAGAAAGTGTGTCAATCGGTCATGTGATCGTTTGGACGAATGGAGCGACTACCCGTATTTAGCCAAACTCACAAAATGGCAGTCGCTGTTTGTTAAGAATGTAACAGAGAATGAAATGAATTTTTTAGATTTATTCGCAGGAATTGGCGGTTTTCGTTTAGGAATGGAATCCGCTGGCCATGAATGCGTAGGGTTCTGCGAAATAGACAAGTTCGCCAGAAAATCCTATAAAGCTATACACAATACGAAAGGAGAAATAGAACTGCATGACATTACAAGAGTCACAGATGAGTCTATTCGAGGATTCGGAAGTGTGGATGTTATCTGTGGAGGATTTCCGTGCCAAGCTTTCAGCATTGCAGGAAACAGACGAGGTTTTGAAGATACACGAGGAACTTTGTTCTTTGAAATTGCAAGGTTCGCATCTATTCTCAGACCTAAATATTTATTCCTTGAAAACGTCAAAGGACTGCTCAACCACGACGGAGGAGCTACATTCGAGACCATTCTCGGATCCTTGGACGAACTGGGGTACAACGTGGAATGGCAAGTGCTTAACAGCAAAGATTTTGGAGTCCCCCAAAATCGGGAACGTGTGTTTATTATCGGACATCTTAGAGGAGAATGTACCAGAAGAGTTTTTCCTCTCTCAAGCACTGACAGACAAGTTGATAAATATCAAGAACAGTCAACAAATACACTTACAACCAGATATCCGAACAGTCAAGGGGTTGGATCGTACATTATTGAAAGTGAATCGCAGAAAGTAAGGTCTATCGGGAACATCCATCCTTCAGGAAAAGGGATGAATGGAGAGGTTTATGAATCAACTGGATTGGCTCCCACACTCACAACAAATAAAGGCGAGGGTGTAAAAATCATTCAAAGAGCACACGGATATAATCAAGCTGGAGAACATGACATCGCTCCTACCATAACGAGTAACAGCTATCAAGAAAACAACCTGGTCAAAGTTGTAGACTTTTACAACAAAATCACAAAAGATGAGGTTGGAACATTAACATCAAGTGGTGGAGGTAGCACTGTTCGAGCTGGTAGTTTTGGAGTAACCGATGGCTATCGTATTCGCAAGCTAACACCTCGAGAATGTTGGAGATTACAAGGATTCCCTGATTGGGCTTTTGATAAGGCTCAGGAAGTCAACAGCAATAGCCAACTATACAAACAAGCAGGTAACTCAGTCACAGTCAATGTGATCGAAGCAATAGCAACGAAGTTGAAATAAAAGGAGAAAACAAATGCAAAACAAAATCGATATACCAAACACAACAATAACACTCGAAATTGTTGATAAAGTTATCACGGTGACAAACAAAATCAATTATGACATTCAAATGCAATTTAAAAATCAAGATTTAGAAACGTCTTTAGACACAAACGGAGATGTATTCGAACCTCTCTTTTGGCTAGATGTAACGGCTAAACCTAAGGAATCTAGCGAGTATCATTCTAGTTCAGCAGTTAAAGTAGAAAAGCAGAACTTGACAGAATTACAGAAGTTTTTTGAATTTATCGAAGATAACAAGCAAAACCTCTTTAATTTATGTGGATTCAAAGGAGAACTCGAATGAGTAATCTAACACTATCATTAGATGCTTCTACATCTGTGACCGGTTGGGCTGTATTCAACGGCTCAACCCTTGTCCAGAGCGGGGCAATAAAGCCAAAATCAAAATCAAAAACATTCTACGAGCGTGGGCGCTTGATGACTAATGAGTTAAAGATGATTCAGCTACGAGCTATAGAATCTTACAAAAAGCCATTTGATTATATTGTGATTGAAAAAAATAACGTTATGGGCCCGAATCAACAATCTATGATGAGCATAGGAATTGTAACAGGAATGATTTTAAGTAGATTAGTTGCAGATGAGGTTTACTTTGTAAACGTGTCAACGTGGCGGAAACATTGGAAGTTTAGCTACAAAGACTGCAGCAAGAAGTCAATGAAAAAACAATCTATCGAGACTGTCGAGCGAGAGTTTAATAAGACTGTCAAAGATGATGAAGCAGATGCCATTCTGATCGGTTCGTACTTTGTTAATGGCGGACTAGAATCAGGGAAATTAGAGCATCATAGTAATTGAGGTAGAACATGACTAAAATACCATACACAAAAGAAAGTGCACGCAAGCTATGGACAGAGGCGAGAGATAAATATCAGAATCAATTGGATTCTAAGACAAGGAAGAATGTGTACGAAAACATCAATGTAATTGGCGCGTGTCAAAAAAATACTTTATCTAAGTCCCAACCAATGATATTGCAAGGTTATCCTATGGATTTAACCAATTAGAGTTTAAAACCCCGTTCCCAAACGGAGAACGCCATGTATCTCTTACTCAAAAAGAGTTTGATAGAGTCGAAAAAATTTTATTAGAGAGGTAAGTAATATGAATGTTGCAATCTATTTTAAAAACGGAAACACAGCATATTTTAAAGAGGTTGAAGATTATGAAACTGATGATTTAAATATTTCATTCTCTTATTTTGGAGTATCATCACAAGAAAGAAAGTTAGCAACTTTTTATAAAGATAGTATCGCTGGTATCGCTAAAACAAAGGAGGCTAAAGATGAATAAAAGGCAACGCAAGAAATGCCTAGAGCGTGAAAAACGATACATGATTAAGTCTATTGACTTTTTGGAAAAATCTTATACTTTAGCTGCTAACCAAATGCGAGAAGAATATAACAAAATGCCGCTTGGATTTGAAAAGACATGTCATGATTTCTATATTGGCGGCTTTGAGTACGCTGTAAAAATGTTTGCAGATGCAAAAAGACTTATAAAGGATATAGGACATGAAGTTTGAATTTTCTTTACCTAGAGACACCAGACATAAAGCATCAAATATGGTCGTCAATAGTAATGATCGATTTCATCCACAAGTCAAGGCGAAAATGACAAGACACATTAGAAATTTAGCTTTATATCAAGTAACAAGTGAAATGCCAAGAAAACATGTCCCGTTTTCACATAAAAGACCGTGCGAGGTGACTGTCACAGTGTTTAGTCCTACAAAATCAAAACTTGATCCGCCTAATCTTTATCCGACTGTCAAAGCTATCATAGATGGTATGACTGATGCGGGAATTTGGGTAGATGATAATTACAAAGTTATTAAATCAATGACTTTTAGGTATGGTGGCTTGAGCGGAGAAAAAGGGTATTACAAGATTGTTTTTGACATAGAGGAGGTTTAGATGATAAATAAATGCTTAAAGGCAGTTGTTTTATTTTTGATGTTAATATCATTATCTGGATGCCATAAGTTGGATAAAGGTATTGTGATTGATAAATACATAGACCACTCATACGTTACATATATCTATACGGGAAAAGTTATGGTACCAGTATTCTATCCCGAAAAGTATTTGATAAAAATAAAAGGTAAAATTGATAAAAAGGAAATAAAAGAAACTTTTTCATTAAAAAAATCAGAGTGGGAAAATATAAAAATCGGTGATGTTTATGAGGTAAGGGATGACTAAAAAGAAAATAGAGCGCCTATGTATTTTAATCCTGATATGGTTATTCCTATTGATCCAAAATTAAGTAAATAAGAAAGGTAATAAGGATATGTTTGATTTTTTAGACCGAATAAAATATGAATCAAAATCATTCTTCGAAAGAATTATAACGAACACAAGAAGATTCTTCTGCAAGCATTATTACGTTAAGATACATGGTCGTTGGCTACTTGGTTATGTGGAGTGCAAAAAATGTGGCCGTGTAAAAACAAGTGAACCATACATGACGATTCATGAAAAGTAAAAAAGTCGAGCGCACACTCGACCCCTTAGTTATAAATTTCACAACACTATTATAACATAAAAAGGAGACAGAGAGTGAACAAAGCAAAGGAGTTACTTGATGAACTACAATGTCTAGATGAAGAAATTCAAAACAGAATAGATGAACTCGCCAATCTTGAAGCCAGTTTACTGTCTAGTCCGAAAATAAAAGCAAACAAGGTTAGCGGTGGGCAACAACAAAAGATTGATGAACGGTATGTAGATATCATTAGCATGCACGATTCTTTAAAAGAGTATATGAAGAAAGCAACTGCTGAAGCGATAGAACGTAGAATTGAACTCAGTAAATTGATTGATAAAATGCCTAAGCCTGCAAGTCGAACAATTTTAAGGATGGTGTATATTCAGAAAGCAAACGTGTATGATATGATTGAATTTTTACAATGCAGCAAGACCACTTTTTACAAAAAGAAGAAAGATGCAATCCGTGAATTGGGTGTTGTAGTTGATAAAAGCGAACTAATGTGAACTAATGTGAACTAGGTTGAAGCGCACTGGTCTAACAATCGTGCTAATATAGTATTATCAAGAAATAAAGAGGTGCTGTACATTGTGCAGTGTCTTTTTAGTTGTCAGGAGGTGATGGAAAATTGAATGAGAGACAGAGACGATTTGCAGATGAGTACATCATCTCTGGAAATGCTTATCAGTCGGCGCAAAAGGCTGGATATAGTGAGAAGTATGCTAAAACCAACTCACATAAATTACTAGAAAATACGAGAATAAAATTTTACATTGATGAGAGACTAGCTGAATTAGAGAAACATAAAATCGCTAAAGCAGATGAGGTGTTGCAAGTGTTCACAAGTATTTTGAGACAAGAGCTGACAGAGGAAGTAACAGAACTTAATCAAATAACTGGCGAATTCGTAACAATCGAAAAGAAACCGTCAATTGCAGAGGTCATTAAAGCTGGTAGCGAGCTTATGAAACGCTATCCAACTAAACTCGAACTTCAAAAACTTAAACTTGAGATTGAAAAACTACAATCACAGGTTGGTGGTTCCGAGGGGCAAGATGAGAAAATCGCTGATTTCCTTGAAAAGGTTAAGGAGCTTATAGTAGATGACAGTTGATTTAAGTAGTCTATACACTCCAAAACAATTAGCGGTTTTGAAGTATATTTGGACACATGATTGGTTTATTTGTGGTTTGCACGGTGCTAAACGTGCTGGTAAGACAGTAGTCAATAATGATACATTTGTCTCTGAATTAAAACGTGTCCGCAAAATTGCTGATAAGCTTGGTATCGACGAACCAATGTACATTTTAGCAGGTACTTCTAGCACATCGATTCAAAATAACGTTTTGCAAGAGCTTTACAACAAATACGGTTTTGAACCAAAATACGATAAACATGGTTCTTTCACGTTTTGTGGTGTAAAGGTGGTACAAGTGTACACTGGTTCTATTTCTGGCTTAAAGCGTGCTCGTGGGTTTACTTCGTTTGGCGCTTACGTCAATGAAGCTTCGCTTGCTAATGAGATTGTCTTTAAAGAAATCATTTCTCGCTGTTCTGGTGAAGGTGCTCGAATCGTATGGGACAGTAACCCAGACAACCCAAATCATTGGTTGAAAACAGATTATGTTGGAAGGAATAAAGACGGAATTATCGATTTTGGTTTTCAGTTAGATGATAATACATTCTTGTCTGAACGCTATCGAGAATCAATTAAAGCAGCTACACCGCAAGGTAAATTCTATGATAGAGACATCTTAGGTTTGTGGACTGTTGCAGAAGGTGCTATCTATTCAGATTATGGCCCTAAAATCAATGAAGTGGATACACTACCTGACATGATGAATTACTTTGCAGGAGTTGACTGGGGATACGACCACTTCGGCTCTATTGTTATCATTGGAGAGGATAATCAAGGCAATTATTATCTTGTAGATGGTATAGCTGAACAATACAAAGTCATTGATTGGTGGGTAAGACGTGCCAAAGAATTTCAGGAGAAGTACGGGAATATCACATTTTACGCAGATTCAGCTCGTCCAGAACACGTTGACCGCTTTAACAACGAAGGAATTGAAACGGTCAATGCTAATAAGTCTGTCGTGGCTGGTATCGAAACAATCGCAAAGTTATTTAAAGAAAGAAAATTATTTATCAAGCGTGGGGTTATCCCTCGCTTTTTCGATGAAATTTATCAGTATAAGTGGAAACCAAATAGCACAAAGGACGAACCATTGAAAGAGTTTGACGATGTGCTGGACGCTCTACGCTATGCTATCTACTCAAAAATTATGGGTATTGGTAGCCGAATTAAAGTATTTAAAGGAGGTTTTTGATGACGCTAGTCAGTCTAAACAAGCGCAAGTTATTTACAACATCAGCAGAAGAAGTGACACAAGAATTAGTGTTAGAGGCTGTTAAACTTCATCGGTCAAATTTGCTTAAAGGCTATATCGAAAATGAAGATATGTATATGTCAAAACATGAGATTTTGAAAAGTGCTAAAAAAGAGGCTTGGAAGCCCGATAATCGCTTAGTCATTAACTACGCAAAGTATATTGTCGATACATTTAGCGGCTATCAGATTGGCGTGCCGGTAAAAATCACGCACGATGAAGAGATTATCTCTGATTTCATTGCAAATTTTCGCAAAATCAACGACATGGAAGATAGCGAGTTCGAGCTTGCTAAAATGTCCGACATTTTCGGTCATGGATTTTTGTACGTCTATCAGGACGAAGAAGGAAACACAAGATGTACTTACAACAGTCCAGTCAATATGTTTATTGTCCATGACAACACGATTGAAGAGAAACCTTTGTTTGCTGTTAGATACGCTTTTAACGAAGGAGAAACGACTGGATATGGTCAAGTGATTACTGCTGATGAAGTTATTGACATCACAGTCCAGTTAGGCGGAAGTGTTGCTTTTGGAGAACGAACTCAACACATTTATGACAAATTGCCAGTAGTTGAGCTGATTGAAAACGAAGAACGTCAAGGTGTCTTTGATAGTGTCAAGACGCTTATCAACGCTTTGAATAAAGCAGCTAGCGAGAAAGCCAACGATGTAGACTATTTCGCGGACGCTTATCTAAAAATCGTTGGCGTGGAACTCAAAGATGATATGGCTGACCAAATCAGAGAAAACCGCATTTTTAACTTGTGGAAAAATGGTAGTGATGGAACGTTGCCAGATGTCGGATTTTTGGAAAAACCAAACTCAGACACAACTCAAGAAAATCTGATTGCATTGCTCAAAGATTCCATTTTTGCGGTTTCGATGGTTGCAAATTTATCCGAAGAAGATTTTGGGAACGCTTCAGGAACGGCTCTTGCTTTCAAACTGCAAGCTATGGATAATCTGGCTAAAATGAAAGACCGCAAAATGCAGTCTGCTTTTAATCGATTGTATGAGATTGTCTTTAATGTGCCTATGGCAACTGTCCCGAGCGACGGTTGGACTGGTATCAAGTATAAATTCACGCGCAACGTACCACGCAACATTTTGGAAGAAGCTCAAGTTGTTGGCCAATTGTCGGGTCAAGTGTCTAACGAGACAAAGCTATCTGTGTTGTCAATTGTGGATAACCCACAAGAAGAATTGGCTAAAATGGAAAAAGAGGAAGAAAGTTCCAGTCTATTATCTAAGAAAATTGCCTTGAATGAACGTGTGGCTGATAAAGATTTGAATGTTGGCAGTCAGGAAGTGATTGCAGATGGTCAATGATTACTGGAAGAAGCGCATAGAAGCTGAGCAGTTAGCCAGAATGGAGCGTGACGCAACGTTATCTGACGAGATGACAAGATTGTACAACTATCACTTTAAAGAGCTAGAAAAGGAAATTAGAGCCTTTTCAGAACGCTACGCAAGTAAGAACAACTTGCCTTTGTCAGAGGTTAAAGCAAGGGTTGATGGAATGGATGTCAAGGCATTTGAGGAAAAAGCTAAGCGTTATGTTGCCGAAAAAGACTTTTCAGCTAAAGCAAACTCTGAATTGAGCCTTTACAACCTCAAAATGAAGATGAACCGTTTGGAATTGCTTCAGTATCAGCTCGACTTGGAAATGGTGGCTTTAGGTGACGCAGAGCACAAGATGACAGAGCGGTTTTTGAATGATGAATATACCCAAGCACTAAAGACACAGTCTGGCTTGCTTGGTCGTTCGGTGCTTTCATCTAGTCAAATTGAAAAGGTAGTTCAAACAACCTTAAACACCTCATTTAAAGGCGCTAAATGGTCTAATCGTATATGGCAACGACAAGACGCTTTGAGGGGCATTGTGGCTCAAATGACAGAAGATTATTTGCTTAAAGGTCGAAACCCGACCACCATGATTAGCAAAATCAGGAAAGAGTTTGGGGTATCTGCTAGCGAAGCTAAACGCTTAGCTGTAACAGAGGGAGCTAGAGTTGCTACCGAAGCGGAAAGACAGTCATACATTGCTAATGGTTACGACGAATACGAGTTTATCGCAGAGCCGAAAGCGTGTGATATATGCAGGCCATTAGACGGCAAAATCTTTAAAGTGGCTGATATGCTGCCGGGAGAAAATGCTGCACCAATGCACCCTCATTGTCGATGCTCAACTGCCGCTCATTTTTCGATGAGTGATGGCGAGTATGAGAAGCTTATCAAAGAAAGTTCCGAGTCTAGAAATATGGTAGTAGAGCGGGAAATGGTAGAACCCAAAATTTATGAAGACTTGCACGGTGAAAAAATAGATAACTTCTTTAATCAACAAAAATCATATCGGAAATGGTATAATGGACTTAATGAAGAACAGAGAAAAGTGATAAACTATTATACACGAGAAGAAGGTTATACTAGAATCAACGGCATCTTAAGAAACGGTAAAAAGAATTATGAACAAGAAGCTTATCGTTTGGCCTACGACAGGGATAAGCCTTATATCAAAGAAACAATAAAAGAAGCTTCGCAAGCAATGGATGTTTTGAAAACTATTAAAGATTTCGTTTCTGAAAAATCATTCAAAACTTACCGCGGAATCTCTTTTTGGGATAGAGAGGATATTTACTCTAAATTACAGGTTGGAGAAAATACCATTTTAGACCGAGGATTCATGAGTACCTCTTTGGATAAAACAATTATTGATGATTTTGCTGATGGAGGCAAGGAATATCGTTTTGAGATCACTGTTCCAAAAGGATATAACAAAGGTAAATACATTGGTGAGTTGAGCGATGTTCCACACGAAAAGGAATTTTTATTTGATCCAGAGTCTAAATTCAAAATTGTTGATATAAAAACCGAAGGAAGTGTCACTAACGTAATAGCGGAGGCAATTTATGATTGAAAAACGTTTTTTAGAACCATTCAAAGATATTTCAGAAGTGCGAGTGCAAGTGTTATTCAACAGTGGTCTTTGCCCGATGGAAGATTGTATCGCTTTTCTTAAGTCAGCAAGTGATGATGAGTTGCAAAGAATAGGGAAATCTATTTTAACGTTATATCCCAACGAAATCTTGAGACAATTGACAAATCATCGTGAATCTGATATTGATTACAGCTTTATTGATGATTATACTAGCACTTATGGAATTCCAATAGAATATACTAGTAAAGATAAGGGTAGAGCAAATGCCCTACGTCAACTTTTAAAGAGGAATCCCGATTTGACGGCGACAGAATTTTGTAAAAAGATATGATTAAAAAACCAAGCACTTAGAATAATCTAGGTGTTTTTTCTTATACTTAAAGAAAGGAGTAAAACATGTTTATATGGAATTGGGTGGTTGGTATTTTTGTTTTTAATGCTGTTTATCATAGCATTTGTAAAACAAGTAGTCAAAGAAATTAAAAAATAACCTAACCGCCTCGATTTCGATGCGGTTTTTCTATTGTCCAAACTGTACCGATGACATTAAAAGCTGTACTGTTCCGTCGCCGGACGTAAAGCGAGATTATCGAGTGGCGACGTAATCGCTGGAGGACAATTATGTCAGAAGAAATCAATGCAACTGTATCTACTGAATCAACTGAGACTGTCGACACTCAAGGAAATGTTGATACAGTGCAAGAAGAAAAGCACGAACGAACTTTCACTCGTGCTGAAATCGGTAAGATGCTATCTGCCGAACGCTCTAAATGGGAAGCTGAGCAAGAAGCCAAAGAAAACGAAGCTAAGAAACTTGCCAAGATGAACGCTGAACAGAAAGCAGAATATGAAGCAAAAAAACAAGCGGCATACATCGCAGAACTCGAAGCGAAAATCAATCGCAGCGGACTTGAAAAAGAAGCGTCTAAAATGCTCTCTGAGAGCGGTATTGCAGCAAGTGATGAAATCCTTGCCTTGGTCGTGAAAGACGATGCAGAACGCACGCAGGAAGCTGTAAATGGCTTTGCAGAGCTAGTCAACCAACTAGCAGACAACAAGGTCAAAGAAATGCTGAAAGGGAAAACTCCTCGCAAAGTTGAGCAATCAACTGCAGGAGCAATTACCAAAGAACAATTTGACCGCATGGGTTACAAAGACCGCAACGAGTTATTGCATAGCAATCCAGAACTATACGCACAACTGAAAGGATAAACATAAATGACACAAACACAACTTGCACAGATGATTAACCCCGAAGTAATGGCTGACATGGTATCAGCTAAACTTCCTAAAATGATTAAATTCACGCCGCTCGCATACGTCGAACGTGAGCTTGTAGGACAACCAGGAAGCACTATCACAGTTCCTAAATGGGTGTATTCTGGTGACGCTAAAGACATTGCTGAGGGCGTAGCAATCGAGCCAGACCAACTGACGACTGCTAAGTCTACTATGACTATCAAGAAAGCTGGTAAAGGTATCGAACTGACAGACGAAGCTGTCTTGTCTGGTTATGGCGATCCAGTCGGTCAAGCAACACAACAAATCGCTTTGGCGTTGGCTAACAAGGTAGACAATGATTTGATTGAAGAAGCTAAGAAAGCAACTCAGTTTGTAACGGAATCTCCAACAACTGGCGCAGCGTTGGATAAAGCCTTGGCAGTGTTTGACGACGAAGAAGATGCAAACTATGTCGCTCTTATCAACCCTGCTGACGCTATTGACTTGCGAGCTGACACTATCAAGAACTGGCTGTCCGGCTCTGAAATTGGAGCCAATACAGTGGTATCAGGAACTTTTGGCGAAACTCACGGTGTGCAAATCGTCCGCACTAAGAAAGTCGAAAAGGGCAAAGGCTTCTTGGTTAAAGTATCACCAACTGCAAACGACACGACCGATGTTGCTAAATACGGCGCATTCGTTATCAATCTCAAGCGTGATGTTGCAATCGAAACAGACCGTGACATCTTGAAGAAAACAACAGTCATCACAGGTGACGAACATTACGGTGTCTATCTGTATGACCCAACTAAGGTTGTTAAATTCGGAGGTGCTTAATGGGGATGTTGCTGCGTAGGCACTACCCGCAAGCTCCTGAGCCAGTCGTAGAGGTGGCAGAAAGCCCCTCTGCGCTGTCTGATATGACGGTGCAGGAGTTACGAGGGATTGCCAAAGAAAACGGCGTGACGGGCTATTCTGGGCTTGATAAAGCAGGTTTAATCAGCGCATTGGAGGAATAATAACATGACGATTATTGAGCAAGTAAAGGCTCTGTTAGGTATCGAGGATAACTTGCAAGATAATCTCTTGTCTGTTATTCAGGACTTGACAGAAGCCCATTTCAAGGCTTATTCAAAGCAAGATAGCATTCCAGAAAAATTAAACTACATAATTGTGGAAGTTATGGTCAAAAGATTCAACAAACTTGGTTCTGAGGGCATGGCTTCCCAAAATGTGGAAGGATTGAATATGTCGTTTGAGATTGATGACTTCGCAGTATATGACAAAGTTATTCAACGGCAATTTTCAAGTGATTTTCAGGCGGGGTTTAAAATGTTATGAGAATGAATAAGCGTTGCACACTTATTATCAAACCAAGCGAAAAACCGCGCTATGACGCTGAATTAGGGAAAATGGTAGGTGGCGGTGAAGTGACAAAGGTAGTACCATGTAACATTGGACCACCCAGCGCACAGTTGCAGAATTTGCTTGGCGATAAGTTAAAAGAAGTTACTAAGGTTGTGAGGGTTAGACAATGTAAAGATAAGGTTGCCCGTATTTTGATAAATGGTCAGCCTTTTTATATTGTCAGAGAGCCTAATCACACCAATGGCATGACTGCTTTTTATGTAAGCGAGGTAAAAAATGGCTGAATTAACTATTAAAGGATCTGAACCATTGACAAAAGCCCTGCAGGCTGCTGCTAACATGAAGGCTCACAAAGCGATTGTGAGGAATTTTGGTGGAAAACTCCAAAACTCAGCTAAAAGGCATGCTGTCTTTACTAAGGGATACGCAACAGGAGCGACTGCACGAAGAATCAACCTTGAAATAATCGACGATGGCCTCGCTGCTAAAGTTGAAGCCAGCACAGAATATTCTGGGTATCTTGAGAAAGGAACTAGAAAAATGGAAGCTCAGCCATTTATGAAGCCAGCAATGGATGAAATTGAACCGCAATTCATAGCGGAATTGAGGAGGGCTGCAATTGTCGATTAAACAACCCGACCAACAAATCCATGATGAACTGATTAAGCGGTCGAATGCATTGGGACTGACTGCCTATCCATTTCTGCCACCGGACGGCACACCTTACCCTTTTATGGTGGTTTCATACACTCAAATTGTGCCGCAACCTACTAAGTCTTATTTGGTAGGAACAGTATCGGCTCAGGTTGATGTGTGGGGAAAAATCAATGACAGAAAACTGATGTCCGATTGGATCGGCAAGCTAATGACTGAGTTTTCCATGATTAAGCAGATTAACAGGACAAGGTGGTCAATGGATTTGTCTAGTCCAACGCAAATCATAAAAGATAACTCAACTCAAGAAATGCTCTATCATGGCATTCTTGATTTAAAATTCAAATTTCATTAAGAAAGGAAAATGATAAATATGTACGGAAAAGATAAAATTTTGATGTTCCGCAAACTTGGGGACAAGACTGCAGCTGCGAAGTTAGCGTTGCAAGTCGAACATAAACTAAAATATGAACGTTCGAATGATGTGAAAAAGACCAAAGACGGTGCTGTAACAAGTGACGGCGGTCTTGAAGCTACATTAGAGCTTGAAGCTGTATCTAGTCGTGACGAACTCAATCTAATGCTTGAAAAATCGGTTTTAGACGGTTTTAAGCTAGAAGTTTGGGAAATTGATTTAGCAGGTAAAAAACAAGGTGAAAAATATCCGGCTAAATATATGCAAGGCTCACTATCTAGTTGGGAAGTCCCAGCGAACGTTGAAGACCTTATCACGGTTTCAACCGAAATGACCATTGACGGGAAACCAGTTGATGGATACGCAACTTTGACAGAAGCACAGCAAAAAGCTGTTCAATACGCATTTGCTGACACTACAGCAATTCTTTAAGAGGGAGATTTCCCTCTTATTTTTTTAAGGAGTTAGAAAAACATGAAACAAATTGAAATCAATGGCAAAAAATACGACTTACATTTTGGGCTTGACTTTATCCGTGAAATGGATAAACGCTACGAAGCTAAAGGAAACGGTCTGACGTTTGGAATGGGTATTCAATCAGCCGTTCTATATTTAAAGGATTTCAACCCAGTTGTTCTTGCAGACATCATTTTGTCAGCCACTCATACACTAAAAACTATTCCAAGCCTTGTGGATATTGAGGCATGGATTGAAGAGCAAGGTGATAATTTAGAAAAAACCTTTGATGATTTTTTATCTGCATTAAAGACTGCACCGATGACAAAGCTAAAAGTCACAAAAACTCTGGAAGAAACGGGTCTGTAAAAACAACAGTATCCAACAGCTCGCAAGAAGTTTATGAGGATATGTTAGCTACTATTTTTGGTTTGTTTGGCGTGACAGATTTTATAGAGGCGCAAAGAATGACCGTGAAAGAATTTAGAATAAGAAAACGCGGCTATACGATGAAACGCCTTGAACGCGAGCAAGAACTATATGTGCAGGCTTATCTAAACCGTATCGTTAAAGCTACCGACAGAAATGGTAAAGAATATATTTACAAGAAATTTGATGACTTTTACGATGAAGCTAAACGAAGAAACGCTGTTTTGGGTGGTAGTTTCGGAACGCCTGTCAATAGCGATCTAATAGCTATCGCCAAAAGAATGAAAGAATACGAGAAAGGAGATTACTAATGCCATCATCATATACAGTAGAGGCAATATTAAAAGCAAGAGACAGCGGATTTTCTAGCGCTTTTAAAAATGCTGAAAAATCAGTATCAGGTTTAACGAGCATGGCAGGCAAGGTAGGCTCTGTCTTTAAATCTGTTCTTGGGGCAAATCTGATTAGTTCCGCGTTGACATCTGGCATCAGCTCTGTTACTTCTGGCATTTCGTCGATGGCGGGAGAATTGAATAGCTCTCAAAAGGCTTGGAAAACTTTTGAGGGTAATTTGCAAGCTTTCGGACGTTCAAGCGAACAAATAGCTGCTGCTAAATCCGAAATGCAAGATTTTGCGACTAAAACCATTTATTCAGCTTCCGATATGGCAAGTACCTACTCTCAACTTGATGCAGTTGGTACTAAAAACGTTGGTAGCTTGGTTAAAGCCTTTGGTGGTTTAGCGGCTTCAGCGGAAAACCCAACTCAAGCCATGAAATCATTGTCTACTCAAGCAACACAAATGGCAAGTAAGCCTAAAGTTGCTTGGATGGATTTTAAAATCATGATGGAACAAGCGCCCGCTGGTATGGCGGCAGTTGCCAAAGAGATGGGCATGTCAACTGATGAATTAGTAGCCGCTGTTCAAGACGGAAAAGTTAATACCGAAGAATTCTTTGACGCCATGAACCGTGCAGGGAACTCTGACGCTTTCCAAAAGATGGCTACGGAGTTCAAGACAGTTGACCAAGCTATTGACGGGATGAAAGAATCTCTCTCAAACAAGCTCATGCCAGCCTTTGAAAAACTCAATCAGTTTGGTATCAAGGCAGTTAATGCTCTTTCTGACGCCCTTGGAAAGCTCAATTTTGACAAGTTGGCTGATGGTCTAGGTAAATTCCTAGATGGCATTAATGTCGAGGGTATCATCTCAAAGGTTAGCGGTTTTATCTCAGAGTTAGTGACTAAGGCTCAAATGTTTTGGGCTGCTTTCGCTAATACTGGGGCAGTAACAGCTTTTGTCGGTGCTGTTCAGAGTATCGCTGGAGCTATCAGCCATGTATGGCAGAGCTTAACAGCTACGGAGGTGCTAACTACTCTAGGGACAGTGCTAGGTAATATAGTGAAGTGGCTTTCTCAGGCTGCAACCGCAGTAGCTGACTTTATTTCAGGCTTAGACCCTGGGACTATTCAGAATGTGGCTACAGCCATTGTGGGAATTGGTACAGCCCTACTAGGTATCAAGGCAGGTGTTAAGATTGCCCAAACACTCAAGACAGCCTTTGACTTTGGTAAGACCTTGGTATCTTTGGTAGGTAACATTATAGGTTTGACTACTGCTCAAGCTGCTAATGCTGGTGCAAGTGCTGCAATGAGTGCAGGGAACACAGCAGTAGGTACAACAGCGGCTGCAAGTGCTACCTCTGTTATGAAACTAGGTGCCGCAGTCCTTATGATTGGGGCTGGGGTCTTGATGGCTGCTGCTGGTGTTTATGTCTTGGTACAGGCTGCTATGCAACTTGCCTCAGCTGGGACTGGTGCACAGATTGCAATGGTTGCTATTGTGGCAGGTATAGCCCTGTTAGCCGCAGGAGCAGCAGCTATAGGTCCAGCATTGACGGCAGGAGCTGTAGGTATTATAGCCTTTGGTGCTGCTATCCTCATGATAGGGGCAGGCATTGGCATAGCCACGGCAGGTATTGCTCTGTTAGCTACTCAATTACCTACTATCGCTGCTCATGGTGCCTCTGCCGCTGGCGGTTTGATTGCCCTTGGCGGTGGTTTGCTAGTCGTTGGAGCTGGTGCTTTAGTTGCTGGTGCTGGTCTAGTAGTTGCCGCAGTCGGTGTAGCTGCTCTTGGAGTTGCTGCCTTGGTTGCTGCTGCTGGCGTTTTGGCTTTAGGAGCGGCGGCTGTGGTACTTGGTGCTGGTATTCTCCTTGCTGGTGCAGGTATAGCCCTTTTGGCTAATCAACTACCAATGATTGCTAGCTTTGGTACAGCGGCAGCAGGAGGGCTTTTGGCTCTAAGCGCTGCAACAGTTGCCTTTGGAGCTGCAGTGGTCGTAGCTGGTGCAGGTTTAGTAGTTTTATCAGCTGGCTTAGTTGCTTTTGGTGCAGCTGCCGTTGTAGCTGGTGCTGGTGTTACAGTTCTTGCTGCTGGTGTGGCTCTATTGGGAGCAGCATTACAGCCTGTAGCGTCTGCCATCAAGAAAATGGGTCAAGGTGCTAGAGACGCAGGAACAGGTATGAAACAGCTTGCCTCAGCTCTACAAAGTATCACCAGTCTACCGCTAGGAAGTCTAGTCACTCATCTAGGAGCCGTTGCTATTGGTATCGGTAAAATCTCAGGAAAGGGTGGAGAAATCGCCTCAGTAGGCTCAGGAATGCGTCAGCTAGGTCAGGGGCTCATGATGATAGGAACATCAGGAGCTATGGCTATGGCAGTCTTGACCTCAATGACTAGCACTATTCCTAGCATTTCGTCATCAATCACAGGACTTGCACCAGCCATGACATCAGCAAGCTCTGCAATGAGTGCCTTTGCAACGTCTGTTATGACATCTTTTGTAGGTCTTGCAGGTTCAACGGCTAGCATTACAACTCTACAAAGCAGAATTACAACCTTGTCTACCTCAATGATGATGGCACAAGCAGGGGCTGTAGCAATGTCCGCAGGCTTTATGGCAATCACTGGTATTGTGGGTGCTTTAGCTGGTGTAATAGGTTCAATCCCTAGTCAATTTACAGCCATCACTAGCTCAGCGGCTATGGCAACAGCTGCAATCATGCAACTAGCCACATCAGCGCCAATGGTTGCCTCAGGCTTTGCTAACATCTCAAGTGCCGCTACCTCATCAATGAGTCAGCTTAACTCTGCTGTACGCTCTGCCATGACACAAGCAGTCTCAACCATGCGCTCAAGTATGCAGCAAATGGTGTCAGTGGTGAGACAATCCGCAACTCAGATGACGCAAGCAGGCCAACAAGCAGGACGAGGCGTTTCTACTGGTGTGACAAACGGTATTCGTTCGGGTGTTGGCTCAGCTACAGCTGCAACATCCAGCATGGTCAGCGCGATCCGCTCAACGGCAATGGCAGGTGTTGGGTCAATGCGTTATATTGGCGCTATGATCGGTCAAGGTCTCGCCGCTGGTATGTATTCAGCGTTGGGAGCTGTTACGGCTGCGGCTAATGCTCTTGTAGCACAAGCAGAGAGAGCAGCACAAGCTAAAGCTAAAATCCATTCACCATCGCGACTATTTCGCGATGAAGTTGGGCTATTCATCGGTCAAGGTGTGGCTGTCGGTATCGACCAAAGCACTAAATTTGTCACAAAAGCCATGAATAATATGTTTGATGGTATCGAACAATTTAATATGCAAGTAAATGACATGATGAGCGATAATTTGGCGTATAACTTTGATACGGGACGTTACTCAAGTTCGGTTGAAATGACATATCGCAAACAAGACAGCGAGCAGGCAGAAATCATCAAAGAATCGTTGGCTGTAATCAAAGAGCTTGCTTCGAGAGATACTGTTATTAAGGTTGATAGCAGAGAGTTTGCTAGAGCAACTGGTGATGATATAACCGATTATCAAAACGGAAGACAACGACTTGAAAATCTAGTTTGGGGGATAAAAGATAATGTCTAAATTTACATTTAAAGGTGTTGATTTGTCGCCTTTTTTGAATATTTTAGAAATTAAACGAACAATTGGGAATGAACGCATACTTACAACTGAAGATTTAGTTGAAACCGGAGTAGACTTACAAGAAGTCTCTTACGGAGCTAAAATAATTAAAATTAAAGTAGCTTTAGCTTCACGCGCTATGCAATCTCAAATGTTTGTTGATACGATTGAATACCCTGAAATTGAGGACACAAACCTAAACGCTCTAAGAGAACATGTTGCAATGTTGCTTTCGGCGAAAAAACCTTATAAATTGGAATTGCCAGACGAACCGAATCGCTTCTATTTTGCTATCCCGAAAGGAGACATAGAACTTGAAGGTATCTCTGACTGGTATGACCAAACCACCATTGATTTCTTTGTTCCGGACGGAGTCGCGCATACAAACGTCACAAAGGAATTTGTTTTTACCAAAAATTCAGAGGGTATCCTAGAAGCCGAAATTGATAATCAAGGAAGCGAGGAAGTATCAGTCAACTACCGAATCAAGCTTAAACATGAATCGGGCTATGTTGGCATTGTCAGCCAATATGGCGCTATGCAGTTTGGAAAAATCGAGGAAGCAGATTTAGTTGAAGAAAAGAAAAATGTCCTCTTAGCCGCAAACGGCAAAGGGGATTTCAAGAATTGGACAGACGGCACTATTTTCTACGAGAATCAAAATAAGAAAGTGGTCACGACAATGTCTGCTGATTCTTCTTTTGGTGGACGTTTGGGATTGCTGCCGGCTAATTTTACAAATACAGCTAATGGGGCGTATTTTGGAGCGGTTAAAGAATTGAAACTCTCTGAACAAGCTAAAGATTGGTACATCTGGGCTCGCGCTTGGTTTGAAACAGGTTTAGTTAGTCAGACAGGAGCTTGGTGTTTGTCGGTAGTAGATAGTGAGAATAAGTTTATCGCTGGTATGGCCATTGAAAAAAGTGAACGAGCACGAAATAAGGCACTCGTTCTTTTTCTCATGGGTGATGGTGCTGGCGGTAGTCGGGTTGTCAAATCTATCGAGTTCTCGCCGACCCTTTGGGTAAAGGATAACCCATATAGCTTAGAGGGTAAAGACCAAAACCGAAACATGTTTGACTTACGCAAACAAGGAGATAAAGTCACCTACTTTTGGTATGGCGGCTATCATTCTTTCTTCGAATCAAGGATTAAGGATAAACAAGCTTCCAAAGTGCAGTTTTTTGTCGGTCAATATAAAGGGGGCAACTCAACTATCAATCAGTTAGTTACGCACCATTATTTGAATGACTTCTCCTTTTACAAATTGAACGTGCCGTTTTGGCGCGATGTCCCCAATCGTTATCCAACAGGGGCAGAACTGTTTATTGACGCAACAGGAGAAGTAAATCCAGAAGAAAAGGGGCGCTTGTATGTCAATAACTTGTTAGCGCCTGATGACGAAATATTGGGAACGGACTACTTTAAAGTGCCGCCCGGCAAAACAAAAGTACAGTTGCTTGTGTCGAGCTTTGCGGAAGTAGAAAGTGCACAAGCAGAAATTGAGGAGGCATGGATTTGAGTAAAAGAAATGTACGAATTGCCATCCGTGATACAACCGACAGCCATAATGTCGGTTTTTTTGATAATAAGAGTGGTATCAAATATAACTCCGCCAATCTAACGCAGTTTTTAAAAGGCGCTTGTAGTGTCCTTGTGCTGACTTATCACTCAAAGAAAATGATTGCTCAAAGTGGACAAAAGTTAGCTTTTCGATTTAAAGATAAGGACTTTTGGCTGAATATTAACAGCGTCAAGAAAACGGGCTATAAGATTGAGCTAACGGCCTACTCATTGAGTTTGGAAGCGAACAAAGAAAAGCGTGGCCCGCACAAACCAGCCAATGCCATGACCATTAAGCAGTACATCGATTACTACGACCCTGAACACTCATTTGAGATTGGAATCAACGAAGTAGCAGACAAGTCTATCAAGCTAGAGTGGAGCGGAACAGACACGATTCTAGCTCGGCTCTATTCGGTCGCCAATAGTTTTGGCGCAGAGCTGGAATTTGTCACAGAGCTAAATGATGATTACTCGCTGAAACGTCATGTGGTTAATATTTACCGCGAGGGGAATCTCGGCAAAGACAAGACGGGTATGCCAGTTCGTGTGGGTGAAAAGCTGAAAGTCATCAATTACTCGGACAACATGGATGACTTTTATACCGGGATTCGTCGTACTGGTAAAGACGGTCTGACGATTGCTGGGCTAAATAAAAAAATCTATGACGACAAGGGAAATTTACTCTTTTACAGTAGCGGTGATACACTCTACGCACCGCAGGCAAGAGATAAATACCCGTCTATTGCTCGAAAGACGAATGACGGGTATATCGTCAACGAAGATAGCGAAACTGAACACGCAAATAAAGAAGCGCTGTTTGGTTACATGCTGTCTGAACTCAAAAAGCACTGTGAATTAAAAGTAGATTATGAAGTAGAGGGCGCAGTAGATGGTAGCATCGGTGACAGAAAGACGCTGATTGATGCACGGCACTTTGACCCGCCACTTTATGTGCAAGCCCGAATCAGCGAACAGACAGAAGCTCTCCTAGAGACAAGCAATGTCAAAACCACCTTATCAAACTATGTCCGCAAGTCGAGTCAGATTGCCAACGAGCTATTGCAAAGAGTTGAGCAGTTGGCGCTCGAAGCAGCGCCCTACACAATTAAACTTGCGACCAATAACGGGATTGTCTTTAAGAACAATCACGGACAATCAACAATCTATCCGAGCTTAAAGAGAGGCCAGAAGCCAGTTGAGTGTACGTGGAAATGGTTAGTTGATAATCAAGGATTTGGCACATCTCCAACTTTTGAAGTTCAGGCGGCTGGCATGTCCAGTAAGCTAGTGTTGACAGCTATTGCCTTGATTGATGGAAAAGAGGTTGCCAGAGAGCAAGTTACTTTTACCAACGTCAATGATGGGAAAAATGGCTCAGACGGTAAGTCTATTACGGTTACTAAGGCTGAAAAGCAAGCGGACGGGGTGAAAGTCACCTTTAGCGATAATAAGTCTATTGTTGTTCCAAAAGGTGATAAGGGAGCGATAGACGAAGAGAAGCTCAAAGAAATCGAACAGAACATCAACTCAAAAGCTGATGGTGTTTTAACTCAAGAGCAAATAAATGCTTTAAATGAAAAAAACAGCATTATGCGGGCTGAACTGGAAGCCAAAGCCAGTCTTGGTACCTTAAATAAGGCAATCGCGGAGTACAAGAGCTACACACTGCAAAACAACAAAGACAAGGCGAAGTCGGAAAAAGATTTGATCTCCCTTAATCAACGACTGGTTGAAAATATTAGAAATTTAAAGGAATTAGCAGAGCGCTGGAACTTTCTTGATAAATATTTTCAAGTCGGGAACGAAGGTATTATCTTTGGTGAACAGAACGGAAATACCTGTGCAAAAATGAGTAATAATAGATTTTCGATATTTTCGGCAGGTACAGAAGTTATGTATATATCGCAAGGAACACTATTTATCGAAAATGGTATTTTCTCTAAATCAATTCAAATCGGTCGTTTTAGAGAAGAGCAGTATCATTTAAATCTTGACATGAACGTAATTAGATATGTAGGAGGTATTTAATGGCAAGAAGTAATTTCAGCGGCGCATGGGGGCATAACCTACAGCTAGAGGTATTCTCAGCATGGAACGCACCGAACATCGAAGGGAACTTTTCGGTAGTTAATGTACAAGTGCGGTTAATTGCGAACGGTTATGCGGCTCTTTGGGGAGCGACAGGCAAGCTCTTGTCACTCAACGTTGGTGGTATTCGCGAGGACGCAAGAGTGGATATGTCTATTTCGCAGGGACAGGTTAAGGCTTTATGGGCTAAAGATTATCTAGTTAATCATAACCCAGACGGCACTAAGAGCATTACTATCTCTGCCACTTTGCATGCCGACATAAGCAATTATGGCTCGGCAACTGCGAGCTTTAATTTGCCGTTGTCTAACATTCCAAGAGCCAGCACGGGTTCGCCTGCTAATGGCGTTATAGGGCAACCTATCGCGCTCAATATTTCCCGACATAGCGATGTCTTTAAACATTCTATTTGGGTCAAATTCGGAACTTATGACAAAAAGATTGCAGGCGATAACATAGACACATCGTTTACGTGGACGCCCGAAATGTCTATGTGTAACGAAATTCCAAATGCCAGTAGTGGTTATGGCACGTTAACCTATATCACATATAGTGGCGGAATCGAAATTGGCAGGAATACTCAACCGGTTACGCTATCTGTACCAGATAATATCAAGCCAACTTTGACAGGCTTTACTTTAACGGACACCAATACCGCAGCAGCTAGCGTTGTGCCGGGCGAGCAAGCCTTTATTCAAATCTTGTCTAATATTAAGGTCAATTTTGGGCAAATGACAGGCGCTTACGGTTCAACGATTACAGGTTATTACGCAGAAATTGTCGGCAAGAACCAGTCTACAACAACGCAGGGTGGCACTCTTGGAATCATGAACTATACAGGCAATGTGACAATTAGAGCTAGCGTGACCGATAGCCGAGGACGTACTAGTAACACGATTGAGAGAACGGTCAACATTCTAGAATACTTCGCACCAATTCTGAACATATCTGCTGCACGTTCGGGCGCGCAATCTAGCACTTTAACAATTACGCGCAATGCTAAAGTCGCCCCGCTAACCGTAAACGGTGTGCAAAAAAACCAAATGAAGTTAACATTTAAAGTTGCCAAATTTGGCTCGAATGATTATAAGGTTGACACAGGCTCAGCGGGTGGCACATGGACGACTGTATCTAGTCTAGTCAATTCAAACGCTAATTTACAAGGCGAGTATGCCGCTAACAGCTCTTGGACTGTACTGGGTATATTAGAAGACAAGTTCACAAGTAGTGAGTTCGCGGTTAATGTTGCGACCGAGCAAGTGGTGTTGTCTTATGATAGATATGGCATTGGTGTTGGTAAAATACGAGAGCGTGGAGCGCTTGACGTCAAGGGAAACACATATATTGACGGGTTCTTGCGGCATTGTATTGAGCGGTCTGGTAACGTTAGCACGAACGACCTTATCGAAGGTGGTGACGCTTGGACGAATAAGGATACACCAAACAATGACTGGGGTGTCTTAGAAACATTTAAGATAGGTAACGTATCGGAAAAAGAAGCGACTCAACGTTTTACCCATAGGAATGGGGGTAAAGTCTGGTATCGTTATAGACATTATCAGACTGGCAACTGGACACCTTGGGTTGTGGAAGGAATCGACAATTTTTATCCTATTGGCTCTATCTACCAGTCCACCGCGCCAACTAATCCCACGACATTTATGGGTGGTGTTTGGGAACGTTTTGGTAACGGCAGGGTGCTAGTTGGCGTTGATGAGGCAGACGCAGACTTTAACACAGCTAATAAGACAGGCGGCGAGAAAACTCACACTTTGACAATTGACGAAATGCCGTCACACAGCCACAGACAATATGTTTCGGCTAACAACGGCAACGACTCGATACGTAGAGACTGGAGTTCTGACGGAGCTGGTAGCGCCTACGACCAAGGAATGGAAACGGGGCGGGCAGGTGGAAACCGACCGCACAATAACTTACAACCCTACGTTACACTTTATCGCTGGCGCAGAACTGCGTAGAAAGAGGAAATTATGAAACTAGAATTTTTAAGCAAATCGCTTGACTACAAAGGTGGAGAACCTTACAAAACACGAGTTGTTTTAGGCAATTCGGAGGGTGTTATCTACCCAGCATTCTTTGACCCGGATTTTGTTAGCAAAGAGAGTGGAGAGCTCTTTAAACTAGCTTTGGAACAAATCTATCAAGAGAACTTCCCAAAAAAAGCAGAGAATGATAAATTTAACCAAGTTGACGAACAACTGCAGAAGAATAAAGAAACTGCTAGTAAAGCAGAACAAGCAGCAACTGAAAATAAGCAGCTATTAGAATCTGTGTCAGCCGTCACAGAAGTCTTAATTGCTCTTGCTATCGGACAAAGCGGAGGTATGCCAGCTCCAACTTATAGCAAAGTAGCAGCATTTATCAAGCCGTTAATAAAAGATAAACATTATTTTAATAACGACATTGTGTCTATGCCTTATCCATTTGATACTAATCCAAAATGGGCACAAGGTACTGCTACTATCTTTAAATTCCAAATGCAGCAAAGCGAAGGGTACACTTATCAAAGCCAAACAATCGCAGATATGCTACAAAAGGGCGTATTGACAATCGTCATGCCTAAAATTGAGTAGAGAGGAGGTAATTTATGTCATTTGTAAATTTTGAATGGTCTCACGCGCTAAGAGGCTTTGTAGATACGCAAGACAAGCTGATTGCATTTACATTGACTCTTATCATGGGCGCTATGGTGATTGATTTTTTAACTGGCACATTAGCCGCCAAAATCAATCCCAAAATTGAATTTAAGAGCAAGGAGGGAATCAACGGGATTCTGCGGAAAATCTCTAGCATTGCCTTACTTGCTTTTTGTATTCCACTCTCTGTCCTACTACCAGAAGGCATTGGGTTAGGGACATTACAAGTCTTATATCTCGGCTACCTATTTTTCGAAATGAAGTCCATTTTGGAGAACTTTGAAAAGTTAGGCATTGACACAGCGCTTTTTAAAGAATTTTTTGAAGCACTCAAAAAATATTTAAAAGAAAAAGGAGAAAAATAATGAATTTGACAAACAAACAATATGATATTGCTAAGAAAGTTGTGACAGTCGTAGCGCCAGCAGCTATCACGTTTATTACTGGACTTGGTGCTTTGTATAAATTTGATACAACAGCGATTACAGGCACAATCGCCTTGCTGACTACATTTGCGGGCGCTGTATTAGGTATATCTAGCAATAAATATCAAAACGCACAAAACGAAAATGCAGAAACAAAAGGAGAATAGGCATGAGTAGAATTGAATCAAGTATTGCAGAAATGCGTAGATTGCAAGCAATTCCCGTGCACTATGACATGGGCGACCGTTACGGGAATGATGCAGACGGAGACGGACGTATCGAGTATGACTGTAGCTCGGCCGTTAGTCAGGCGTTAGGATTGAGTCTTAATAATAACACAGAGAGCTTACAACAAGCCCTCCCTACAATTGGTTATGGTAAAATCTTTGACGGTGTAGACGGCGAATTTGAAGCCCAACGTGGAGATGTCGTTATTTGGGGTCCTCGTGATGGTTCTAGTTCTGCTGGTGCGTTTGGTCACGTTATGATTATGACTAGTCCGACTACAGCAATCCATTGCAATTACGGTAGCGACGGCATCACAGAAAACGACTACAATTACATCTGGGAACTCAATGGTCGCCCCCGCGAAATTGTTTTTCGTGAGGGGGCGAGTGGGCAAACCCCAGCGCCTGCACCAACTCAACCACAAACAAGCAATAAGTTAAAGGTTTATCAAGTCAACGACTTGCAGTTTGTCAACGGCATTTGGCAAGTACGTTGTAACTACCTTGTGCCAGTCGAATTTGACTGGACGCAAAACGGGATTGCTTGCGAAGATATTGACATCACAGACGCAAACAGCAATGTGATTAGCGACCAAGAAACAAAAGTAGGTAGCTTCTTTGTCATCAATCCAAACAAAGTGGTTTCTGACGGTGAGGGAGCTTACGGCTCTGGTGGTTACTATTGGCGACACGTTACACTTGCAGCAAGCGGTCGAGTTTGGCTCTCCGTTTGGAGTGTTGACCATTTGTTGCATGGCTAAAATCTCTTTTTAAATAAAACAAGTAAACCCTAGCAAAAAAGCTAGGGGTTTTTATTTGCTCAAAAAAATAAAAAAACTTTATATTTTTTAAAACCCAAAAACCGCCCAAAAAAATTGTAAAATGACGTAAAACGATATAAAAATAATAATCAAAAAACGCCTTGAAATGCAGGCGTTTTTCAATTTTGTTAAACTGTTTTGTATTAAAATAGTCCTTTTGTTATCATCAATTTAATCCTTATAATGTGTTTATGCAATCTATATTCATTGTAACGCAAAACAAAGTTCGTCGCAAGATTTTTACATGCTGTTTTTGCTCAAATAAATTCATCATCTCTTTTTAATACAATAAAATAAATTTTAAGAAAGCTTCAAATATCATTCGTTTATTCGCTTGATATATCAAATTATAGCAAAGAAAATCTGGAATTTTTGGTGTTTTATAATCAAGAAAAATAGAATATTCAGATTTTAGAATGTTTGTAAAAAAGGGATCATTTAAAAAGAAAGTAGTTTCATTTTTTGGGTGCTAAAGTTGGCAAATCATGGTATACTAGAAGCAGATTGAATAAAGGAGCAAAAATGGAAAACCTCAAAAAAATGGCAGGAATCAAAGCTGCAGAATATGTAAAAGACGGTATGATAGTTGGTTTAGGAACGGGTTCGACTGCCTATTATTTTGTGGAAGAAGTTGGACGGCGTATCAAGGAAGAAGGACTGAAAATAACAGCAGTTACAACTTCAAGCACAACGAGTGAACAAGCTCGGCGTTTAGGTATTCCTTTGAAATCAATTGATGAAGTAGATGAAGTAGACGTGACCGTTGACGGAGCTGATGAGGTGGATACTGACTTCAATGGCATCAAAGGCGGTGGCGGCGCTCTGCTTATGGAAAAAGTTGTCGCAACTCCGACCAAAACCTACATTTGGGTAGTTGATGAAAGTAAAATGGTTGGTAAATTAGGTACTTTCAAATTGCCTGTAGAAGTCGTACAATACGGAGCAGAACAGCTTTTCCATCGTTTTGAACATGCAGGCTATAAACCGTCATTTCGTGAAAAAAATGGGCAGCGCTATGTCACGGATATGCAGAATTTCATTATTGATCTTGACTTAGGCGTGATTGAAAATCCAGTCGAATTTGGGCAAAAGCTAGATCATGTAGTTGGTGTTGTAGAACATGGACTCTTTAATCAAATGGTGGATATGGTCATTGTTGCTGGAAGAAATGGCGTGCAAATTTTAAAATCAACCAAATCAAAAGGAGAATAGAATTTTATGTCACATGTTATTATATTTATGTCATTGTCATGGATTCAGTCCGAATTAGTATTGCACTAAATGCTGATGTTCAAAAAGAATAAGAAAGATTCGAATATGCTCTTAAGAGTGGAGCGTAATTGTGTCATTCAACATTTTTCGAGTGAAAATTAAAAAAGATATAAAAGGATAAAGATATGAATATAATGGATAAAATTAACGAAACAGCACAGTTTTTAAAAGATAAAGGAATTACCGCACCAGAATTTGGTTTGATTCTCGGTTCTGGTTTGGGAGAATTAGCTGGTGAGATTGAAAATGCTATCAGCATTGACTATGCAGGCATTCCAAATTGGGGTCGCTCAACAGTGGTGGGGCATGCTGGTAAATTGGTTTATGGCGACTTAGCAGGTCGGAAAGTACTGGCTTTGCAAGGACGTTTTCATTTTTACGAAGGAAATCCAATGGAAGTAGTTACTTTCCCTGTCCGTGTAATGAAAGCGCTAGGTTGTGAAGGTGTCATTGTTACCAATGCCGCTGGAGGGATTGGATATGGTCCAGGGACGTTAATGGCTATTTCAGACCATATCAATCTGACGGGGCAAAATCCTTTGATTGGAGCGAATTTGGACGAATTTGGACCACGCTTCCCAGACATGTCTGATGCTTATACAAAAGTTTATCGTGAAAAAGCGCATGCTGTAGCCGAAAAATTAGGTGTTGACTTGAAAGAAGGAGTTTATCTGGGTGTTACCGGTCCAACCTATGAAACGCCAGCTGAAATCCGCGCTTTCCAAACCTTAGGAGCTAGCGCTGTCGGTATGTCAACTGTTCCAGAAGTAATTGTGGCAGCCCACTCAGGATTGAAAGTATTGGGAATTTCTGCTATCACAAATTTTGCAGCTGGTTTCCAAAGCGATCTAAACCATGAAGAAGTGGTGGAAGTGACTGAACGAATCAAAGAAGACTTCAAAGGACTTGTAAAAGCAATCCTTGCAGAACTATAAAAAAAATAAATGTAAAAAGAGTCGAAGATTGAGCTTACAATCACATCTCTTTCTGAACTCAACTAGAAACGAAAGGAATAAAACCCGCACGTAATCCTTTCTGGGATGAATAAGCTCCTAAGAAAAGTTTTTTAGCGCTTGTACTTTTCAGTTTGGGTTTTTGACGGGCTTGGTATCTTACTTATGTCAATCCATATTGCAGCAAAACAAGGCGAAATTGCCGATAAAATTTTACTACCTGGAGACCCACTCCGTGCCAAATTTATTGCCGAAAACTTTTTAGAAGATGCTGTATGTTTTAATGAAGTTCGCAACATGTTTGGTTATACAGGGACTTATAAGGGGCATCGTATTAGTGTTATGGGAACTGGAATGGGAATTCCGTCTATTTCTATCTATGCTCATGAGTTGATTGTTAACTATGGCGTGAAACGTTTAATTCGTGTAGGAACGGCTGGTTCGTTGAATAAAGATGTTCATGTACGTGAATTGGTATTAGCGCAAGCAGCAGCGACAAATTCAAATATCATTCGTAATGATTGGCCTCAATATGACTTTCCGCAAATTGCAAGTTTTCGTCTTTTAGATAAGGCTTATCACCTTGCCAAGGATTTTGGTATGACTACGCATGTTGGAAGTGTTTTATCATCAGATGTTTTCTACTCAAACTATGGTGAAAAAAATATTGAACTTGGTAAAATGGGGGTTCTGGCTGTGGAAATGGAAGCGGCAGCTCTTTATTATTTAGCTGCTCAATATAATGTTGAAGCACTCGGTATTATGACTATTTCAGATAGCTTGGTGAATCCAGATGAAGATACAACAGCAGAAGAACGACAAACGACTTTCACAGATATGATGAAAGTCGGCTTAGAAACGATTATTTCAGAGTGATGCTTGGAAATTTAGATCTAAAAGAAGAAATAGTGTATGCTATTTCTCGCTATGATTATGCTCATGCTTATAAATTAGCTCAAAGACTGAATGATGCAGAATCAAAGCTAGTTGAACTTTTGTATATCATGGCAGAGCGGAGAGAGTTGAATATCCGCCCTGCTATGGAATGTCAGTTGGAAATTAGAAATGATTTTCAACTTTTTTGTCATGCTTCTGAGGAAGATGAACAATTAGCAAACTACCTATATGACTTAGAAGCAAAGCTCAAAAACGAACAGGTGATTGATTTTATTCGTGCTGTTAGTCCAGCTATTTATCGGATTTTTATGCGTTTGATCAAGCTGGAAATTCCTGATATTGAATCCTACATTCATAATTCCAGAGAAGCGAGTTACGATCGTTGGAATTTTGATAAGATGAAAAATACAGGACACCCCATTTTGAGCACTTTTCATGCTGAAAGTCCAGTTCATTCTTCGAGTCTGGCTAGCTTGATTTTACTGTTGGATTTACCAGAGCAAGTTAAAATCATGGTCAAAGAACTACGAAAGTTGGAGAAATCCGTTCGGAACCCATTGGCGCATTTGATTAAACATTTTGATGGAGAAGAATTGCATTCCACTACTGGATTTTCTTCTCAATTTTTTATGGAAATATTGATTTTGTTGGCAAAAGCAACAGGCATTACTTATGACGAGGAGCAATTTTTCTTTGATCGGGTCAATCAAGTCATCAAAACATTGATAGATTGAGTGCTTTCTTTCATTATAAAATCCCATACAGTTCATTTTACTTGTATGGGATTTTTGGTTATTTAGAAGAAGAACTGGATTCTTCTGTTGATGAGGAAGAATCGTTACTTGTTGATTCAAATTGTTCAGGGTGAAGAGCACGATAGCTTGGGGAATTAAACAGATCAACAGTTGAATTACCACCTCGTTTGTTATAAAGACTTGTAGATTCATCACCTTTTTTCTTTTCAATAGATAATAATGATTTAAGTGAATTAGTGTAAGAATAATCCTTAGGGTTCACTTTTCCTAAATCATTTCCAGTATAGAAGCGAAGCAAGTCTCCGGTTTGAATCAGGTCACTCATTTTCAACTGCTCATTGGTTGTATTGCGGATTTTTTCCAATTCTGCCTTAGTTGTTTCATCTGGATTGGTAATTTCTTCTCCTGTTTCTGTGTAGTAAGTACGTCCACTGTAGCTAGTATACTTAGGAGTTACAAAATAGTTTGATGAACGAAAGGCAACGGTTTGTTGATGTTTAGATGATAACAAATCTTGACCGACTTGCAAGTATTGTTTAGAATCAATACCGAGCAAATGTTCTAAAGTAGGCAAGAGGTCAACTTGTCCGCCATAGGTATTAACGACTTTTCCTTTTGTCATACCAGGAATAACAACCATATAAGGAACTCTTTGCAGCATGGCATTGTCGTAGCTAGACCAAGTTTCAGAGTTTTTGCCTAGTAATGGCGCTAGCGAAGGGTTCCGTGAATTAGAGATACCGTAGTGATCACCATAAAGAACGATGATTGAATTCTCATAAAGACCAGACGCTTTTAAGTAGTCAAAGAATGATTTAACGGCAGAATCTAGATAATTGGCCGTTGCAAAATAACCATTGATTGTTTCATCTTTGGTCGAAGCAAGTGGGAAACCAGTCTCGTCTCCAATCAAACTAGTTGTATAGGGATAGTGATTAGAAACGGTGATATATTTTGCATAAAATGGTTGTTGCAAATGTTCAAGATATTTAATAGAATCTTTGAACATAATCTTATCGTTCAGACCGTATTGGAATGAATTTGTTTTGTCTTGCTTAGAGAAGTAAGAAGAATCGAAGAAATAGTTATATCCCCATTGTTTGTAAGTGGTGTTTCGATTCCAGAAGCTACCAGCATTTCCGTGGAAAACGGCACTAGAATTATATCCATTTTTTGAGAGAATATACGGAGCAGCTTGTTGCGTGTTTGTTCCGCCATAGTTTACCATAAAGGAACCCTGATTAAGACCAAACAAACCAGTTTCTAGCATGGTTTCTGCATCAGATGTTTTTCCGGCTTTTACTTGATTAAAGATATTAGAAAAAGCAAAAGTTGAGTTGGAATGATATAGTGAGTTGAGGAAAGGTGTTACTTCGTATTCTTTGCCATCAGACTTTAATTTATAGCCGATCAGGAATTGTTGGAAACTTTCTAAATGAAGATAGATGACATTTCTACCTTTAGCAATTCCGTAATACTCTTTATTTGGCTCGGCATAGTGTGACTTGACGTATTCTTCAACTGGTTTCAAATCTTCAGCACTTGCTTTAGAGCGTTCTTTGTTGGCACCATAAGTCTGATTAGCACTATAGCCAAGAAAGGCTGGCAACCCTAGGGCGCGGACAACATAATAATTGGAGAAGCCGCGTGTCAATAATTCTGGACGATCAATTTCTGCCAAAAAGAGGTTGGCTGAAAAAAGCATACTAGACAGAGCAGTAATAGCAAAGCTAGCTCGTTTATTGAACGACCGATCATCCAAACGAATCCATTTCTTATAGAAAAGAAAACCTAAGATTGGAAAATCAATGATGTAAATCAAATCTCCAGGTCTAAATAACTCAAGAGCAGCTTCTCCTAGACCAGCAGAAACACTACTTGAAGCGAGCATGGTATTAACAGTGACAAAATCACTAAACTCGCGATAATAGATTGAATTTGAAATGAGCCAAACAAATAATAAAATGTAAAGCGTAACTGCGAGAATGTAAAAAACCTTGGTTCTCTTAATATAAAGTGCTAGCCCAATCAGTAATAATCCTAATGGAAGAGGATTGATGATAGAGAGAAAGACTTGATAAGCGCCTTGAATATCTAGATTAAAATCAACAGAATAGGCCCACATGGTTTTAAGCCAATAAAGAGTCAGTAAGGTCAAGACAAAACCTAGTCTTGTACTCATGAAGTTGAGTATCTTCCTAGTCATAGTTTTCACAAATATATACTTCCTTGTCTTATTTCCTAAAATTTTCACTACTAAGTATAACATATTTTTGATTTAAGTTGGTAATTTAAAATGTTGCATTTTCTTTTGCTAGATAAAAAACAGAGAAAGGATTTTTATCTATTGAGAATAAATAGAACTTTTACGTATGAACACATTTTTTGCAATCATTTTGTAATAAGTAGTACATTTTTTTGAGAAAATTCATAACATTTGATATAATAGAGTTTATGAAACAGCTTACGATTCCTTCTTATACTGAAGAAAACATAAAAAAAGGACGATTTGTTTTAGAAAAACAAGATTTTCCTTCACTTTCTTTTCATCATCAAGTTGTAGAACTGGTAAATGCAAAAGGAAATTTTGTAGGTATCGCATACTTATCAGAGCAAAACAAGGGTATCGGCTGGTTTATCTCACAGAAGAAAGTAACTTTAGATGTCTCGTTTTTCTGTCAGTTATTCCAACATGCGAAAGCAAAGCGACAAGTTTATCAACAATCAAAAGAGACAACAGCTTACCGCCTTTTTAATCAAGAAGGAGATGGTTTTGGTGGGTTGACAATAGATTTGTATCAAGAATATGCTGTTTTTTCTTGGTATAATCTCTTTGTTTACGAAATTAAGGATACCATTGTTCAAGCATTTCAACAGGTCTTTCCAGAAGTTACAGGAGCGTATGAGAAAATTCGTTTCAAGGGTTTGAATGTTGAATCCGCTCATTTGTATGGGCAAGAAGCACCAGCATTTTTCACGATTTTAGAAAATGGTGTTCGCTATCAAGTGTTTTTAAACGATGGATTGATGACGGGAATTTTCCTCGATCAGCATGAGATTCGTGGTAGCTTGGTAGACGGTCTAGCAGCTGGCAAGTCGCTGTTAAATATGTTTTCCTACACGGCAGCTTTTTCGGTTGCGGCAGCCATGGGGGGAGCCAGCCAGACGACCTCTGTTGATTTGGCAAAACGCAGTCGTGAATTGTCGGAAGCACATTTTAGAGAGAATAATCTTGACTTAAGCAACCATACATTCTTTGTAATGGATGTGTTTGACTATTTCAAATATGCAAAACGACATGGTTTGACTTATGATGTAATTGTGTTAGACCCGCCGAGTTTTGCAAGAAATAAAAAACAAACTTTTTCTGTGGCGAAGGATTATCATAAGTTGATTGCTCAGTCTTTGGAAATTTTAAATCCCCAAGGGATTATCATTGCTAGTACAAATGCTGCGAATATTTCACGCAGTAAGTTTAAAAAAGAAATTGAAAAAGGTTTTGCAAGAATAAAGCACCGTTATTTGAAAGAATACGGTTTACCAGCAGATTTTACTTATAATAAAAAAGATGAAAGAAGTAATTACCTCAAGGT
>QWCQ01000325.1_pt1 | contig 36869 bp, 39 predicted proteins | sample 1972701 | NCBI WGS metagenome assembly QWCQ01 (sample SAMN09866704, study PRJNA288562) | Human gut metagenome isolate pre4_stool, whole genome shotgun sequencing... | reverse complement strand
TTCGGAAAATCCTTAGAAATGAAGCGTTTTTGGATTTCGATTATCAGGATATTGCCATCAGTGGACTTTCCACAAAAGACTTTATTGCGCCGAATTATCTTAAGTTTGAAAAAGATTACATGCAGATTGATGATCAGTTCGCCCGTGTATTATACGTTCGCCAGTATCCTACGTTTTTAAATGATAAATTGATTAAAAACATTTTGGATACAGGGATTGAACTCGCTATTGCAGTATATTGTAAACCTTATGAAACAGCTTCTGCTCTTAAAAAAATCAACACAATCGGATCTAGTGCAAGGCGAGAGATGATTAAAGGACAAAAAACGGGCTTTAAAGAAGGCATTTCAGAGGATTTAGCTGTAGGAGGTAAAGCCAAAGAAACTTCAAGGGAAACAGAAAAATGGACGGCTGAATTACAAGACAATGATCAGAAAATGTTTTCTGGCGTGATTGCTATTTTCTTTATGGCTGATAGTCTAGAAGAGTTAAACAATTATACAGAAAGAGTCAAACGTTCTGTCCGGAAGAACACGGTTGACTTAGAGAAATTGTATCTCTATCAGGAAGAAGCCTTAAATACCATTCTTCCAATTGGTAAAGCCTTTATCGATGTGAAAAAACGTTTTATGAGGGATATGACGACTGCTAATTTAGCAACACAGGTCCCCTTTACCAACATTGATTTACAATCTACTAGCCCTAGGGCTATTTTTTATGGTCAAAATCAGTTGTCAAAAAATCCAATTAAATTGGATCGTAAACGAGATCTAAACACAGGTTCTGGAGCTATCTTTGGTATCTCAGGTTCAGGGAAATCTGTTCTTGCTAAAGGCGGAGAAATTATTCCAACGCTCTTACGCCATACAGAAGACCAAATTATTATTGTAGACCCGGAAGCAGAATATGTAGATATTGGGTGTGAATTTGGAGCAGAAATTATTAACGTTGCCCCTGGCTCTTCCAATCATTTTAATTTGCTGGATTTACCGGAACAAGATAAATTACAGGCAGAAGATAGTGACCCTATTGGTCAAAAGGCAAATTTATTGACAACCTTGTTTGAAAATATCTTTTCTGAAGTATCCGATGAAGAATTTGCCATGATTGACCGGGTTACCCGTTTAACCTATGAGCAGTTTCCAAAACCAACCTTGAGAGAGTGGCAAAAGGGCATGGAAGCCCAACCGGAAGAAGTGGCAAAAGCCTTAGCTCTTAAGGCTGAACCGTACACGATGGGTTCAAATGATATTTTTGCTCATCCAACCAATGTCAATATGAACAATCGCTTTGTTATTTTTAATTTAAAGCGGCTATCTGGGAAATTGAAACCTTTTGCGTTATTGGTAATTCAGGATTACATCTGGAATCAGGTTGTCAATCATCAAGGGAAAACGACTACTTGGCTTTATTTTGATGAATTACAGCTCTACTTTAAGAATAAAATCCAAGCAACTTTCTTTACAGAACTCTATTCTCGAATTCGGAAATATGGCGCTATTCCTACAGGAATTACGCAAAATCCAGAAACGGTTCTTTCGATGGAAGAAGGACGAAAATTGGTCGCAAACTGTGAATTTTTAGTCTTGTTAAAGCTAAAATTGACAGATTTAGAAGCTCTTTCGCAAGTCTTTACCCTAACCCCATCCCTTGAACGATTTGTACTGCGTCCAAAAGCAAAAGGAACTGGATTGATTGTAGCAGGAGATACGATTGTACCATTTAAAAATCCCATTCCGAAAAATACCAAGCTTTATCAATTAGTTGCTACGGATAGTTAAGCAGAGAGAAGGTGAGTAAGTGGATCAAAAAAAATGGAGACACGATTTTCAAGAGCGCAGAGTTCGAGTAAAAAAGGGAGTCGAAGAAAATCTCCAGCTTTCTTCTAAAGAAGCTCGTCTCAAATCTCGTGTAACGTATAAAGCTGCGAAAAAAGATTATCATCTGGCAAAAAAGCAATATAAACTCTATCGCAGACCTCAACCAACGGCAAGAGGGAAATTTTTAAAAGAAAAATTAGAGGAAGCTAAACAGAATCAAAAAGTTACAAAAAAGCTTTATCGGAAGGCGCAAGATCGGGATGGCGGATCACTTCCTAAAAGAACACGTCGGCGTGCTGTTCAATCTGGGAAATTCAAAATACGACAAGATGGGGAGCGAATGGTTCAAGACAATGATATTCTAGGTGATTGGGTATCAGCTCGTCAAAATATTCGTCAAGTTCACTACCAACAAGAAGGTACAAAGCAAACCGTCAAAATTTTGGGGAAAGCCGGAAAATTTGCCATTTCTCAAAACTATAGTACGGTAAATCGTACCTATAACTTTGTCCGCGGGAATGGCTTTACGAGGACACCGAAAGAATTGTCTTGGGAAGGAAAGTTGATTCAGAAACTACGTCAGGCAAGAATCAAATTTAGAAATTCTAAAGTAGGTAAAATCGCCAGTAAAACTGGCAAAACAGCTCGATTTATTTCTAAGCCTTTCAAACCCATCTTTAGAAATCCACTTTCTATCAAATCCTATTTTCTTTATTTCCTTATTTTTGGAGTTTTAGGACTCTTTATAGGGGTATTTGGTGGTGCAAGTCCTGTCCAACAAAATGAATTTGACTTGAATCAGTCGTGGCTCCATCTTTCAAAAGTAGATCGGGAAAAGTCGAATGATAAGGTTGAATACTGGACGAATATTGATGATATTCTCCATTATATGAACTATCGTTATGGCAATGAGTGGAATCCTTCTACTTCCTGGAAAGAGGGGACAGGAGGAAAAGCGGCAGCTTTCTTAGGATTAAATCATTTTTCCGATGCGTTAAATGATATTTGGAAAAACCTTAATCAGGATCCGCAGAATTTAAAAACCATGCCAGAACTCTACGATCAAAAATCTTCTATAAAATGGATGCGACTGTCTAAAAATGAACTCAAAGAATATCAGGAATTGCAGGAATTGATAAAAGAAATTGGTCGCTATCCCAATTATCAAGAATTGGATAATCCATTTTATCTGGCTACAGATGAAGCTCACTATAAAGCTCCTTTGGTGGTACTTAAACGATATGGTTATGTTTCTCAAACAAAGATTTATGAGAATACGCAGCTAAAAGCGACTACTGGTCAAGCTTTGCGAGCTGTTTTATCTGGCAAAGTGGTTGTTTCTGGTGAAAATATTACGATTGAAACAGATGAAGCCCGCTTTACCTACAAGCAAGTAGGCGGAATCCGAGTCAAAAATGGCGACAAGGTTCAGACTGGAGTTGAGCTAGGAACGGTTAAAACGAATGGGTATCAGGAAATCCAATATCAGAAATTGGAAGAAAAAGCAACAAAAGAGAAGAAAGCGAAATGGACAGCGGTCAATCCGGGTTTTTACTTTGCAAGCGTCACTTATAATCAAACGACTTCTGTTTTAACAGATTTGAATTTGTCTGGAGATTTAGCTCAACGCTCTAGAGCTGTAAGGGATCACATTAAAAATAAAATTCCGAATGCGACAGACAATGGGATTGCTGCTGTGTTTGGAAATTTTGCGACAGAAAGTAACATCAAGGCTAAACGAGCAGAAAGCGATTATTTAAGTCCACCGATTGGGGCAACTGCTTCTTCCTGGGATGATGAAAATTGGCTCAATATGGGCTTTGCCCAAGGAGCCAGTGTCGGCTCTTTAGTCATTCACCGTGGCTTAGGATTAGGAATGTGGACGGATACTTCAGATGGAGCCATTCGGAATACACTTCTTAGAAACTATGCAAAATCAAAAGGAAAGAAGTGGTATGACCTAGAGCTGCAGATTGACTTCATGCTAGAGGGAGATAATCCTTATTATATCCGCATTTTAAAATCTATTTTAACGAGTAATGAGAATGTCGCGACCCTGACGCAGCGCTTTCTGGTACATTGGGAAGGCAATGCTGGGGATAAGCTGGCACAACGTCAAAATAATGCTAAACAAATGCTGATGTATTTCAAACAAACAATCAAAGGAAGTGGAACTCTAGCTTCTTCTTGGAATTTTCCGGAAGAGTATCGAAGCCGAATCAAACAGCCGCCATCAACGGAAGCCATGACAACTCAAGATGGTAGTGGTTATCCAGTTGGACAATGTACCTGGTACGCTTATAATCGTTTAGTAGAATTAGGGAAAATAACAGATCTCTCTGGTAGTTATGGCTACTTAGGAAATGGACAAAATTGGGTTTTCTCTCTTGTCGGAAAAGGCTGGAAACTTTCGGCTAACCCAGTTGAAGGAGCAGTCGTCTCAACTGCTGGGGGATTTGATGGTACGTTGCCACAATATGGACATGTTGGCATAGTGGAGGTCGTGAATGCTGATGGTAGTTTCTTAGTCAGCGAGCTCAATTACGCAGGAAATCAATCGCAAATTCATTGGCGAGTCTGTCGGCCAGCAGCGTACTATAGCTTTGCAATACCACGTTAATTAAAAAGGAAAGGAAACTTCATTTATGAAAATGTTGGATATGGAAAAATTGAAACAATTAAAAGTAGTTGGGTTCATTGTTGGTTCAGTTCTACTTTTAATGATAGCTTTCGGCTTAGGGAACTCTATGAACCATAAGCCAAAAAGTGTGAAGCCAAAAGTAACGCATGTTACAAAGAAAAAAGGAGGAACAGAATTAACTCAGTCATATGTCAAGGACTTTCTGATTGCTTATTTTACTAAAAAGGATTTAGGGGAAAATCGCAATCGCTATCTCCCTTTTATGACGGAAGGAGCTTATCATCAGGAAGTGAATAAAGAAAATGATCCAGCTAATCAGGCCTATAAAGGGTATGTAGTCGATGCTAAATTAAAAACGGCAACGATCTATATTGATACAGAAAATAAGGTTGCCCTTGTAAAAGTATCTTATACCAATACATTGCTACAAAAGAAAAAAGATTATTCTAAAGCTCAAACGGATGTAGGGAATCAATCTACTCTGCGTTTGACTTATACAAAAATCGATGGACGCTATCTGATTACCACGATTGAACCTATTTTAATTGTGGATACATTAAATGCTGAACAGGCTGCAGCGGTACAAAATCAGACAACGATGCCATCAGGAGACAATAAAGGAGAAAATGATGACAACCATTGAAAAGAAGAAAAAAGAATTAGTAACTATTCAGAAAAAACTGGCCGACATGAAAGAAAAAGTGAAGCACTTAGAAAGTAAAGAAAAGGATTTAACCACGCAGATACGCTTGTTAGAGTGGGAAGAAACTTCCAATTTTTTAGTTGAACATCACATGACAATGGAAGAAATGAAGCGACTGGTTGAAGACAATCGTAGAAATGAGGTGATAGATAATGTATCGAATGATCGATCAATTCAAGGAGAAGAGTAAAGATTATCGTAATAAAGATTTAGTACTTCAAGCGTTGGAGAGAGAAAACGCACGATGTCAATTTGAAGAGGTTAGGGAAGCTTTTCTAATTGAGGAATTGGATAAAAAAGGAGTGGTCGTATTCCAGGAAGAAGTCAGTCTCCCCTTTGAAGGGGTGGCTGAAGATCTCTTTTTGCAACCGAAAGAGCCAAAGAAAGAGAAGTCAAAAAAGTCTTCTTTTTTTAATCGCTCTTCTAAGCCATCGTTTGATGAAAGACCCAGCCAACAATCGAAAGAAGCTCCTAAAACGGCAACCTCAGCACCCATTAAAGAGAGGAAAAGAGACAAGTCTTTCAATTTATGGAAAGTCTTTTTACAGTTTGTTTTTGGAGCAGTAATCACTGTTAGTTTTGTTTTTTCATTGCTGACGGTTCAACTCTTTTTCGCCAGTCAACGACAAATCCGACCACTTGAACGTCAAGTGAGAATTTTAAAAGAAACGCAAGAAAAATCAGGAAGTTTAGATACCTTTAGCCGTTATTTCCTGCCTTACTATTTTTCTTCTGACGGCGCTCGCTTAAAGCCATTTTTAAAAACAGGATTGACAATTGAAGCCAAACAAGGACAGTTACAATCGGTTATTTTGGAGAAGGTCTCTAAAAAAGAAAACTATTATCACCTAACTTATGTGGTGGCTTTAAAAATAGGTGAGGAGCGTAAGCCAATCCGCCTAACACTAGAAATGAAAGAAGACACAAGCAGTTCTTATGGATTTGTGATAACGAAGAAGCCACTAGAAACTCAATATCCATAAAACACTTATCTAAAAAGATGAGTGTTTTTTTATATATAGAAAGGAGTAGAAAATGGATCAAGAAAGAGCGACTCATACAATGACGCTAAAAGGGAAGATGACCGCAGAAGTAATTTTAAAAGCCTTGTATGTCGTTTCAAAGGAATTGTACGAACGCTATGAATATAACCAAAAACATCAAACGTTTACAGGTGAAACAAATTTTAATCAGTTTATGGCGACCAATTCTTATAAAGATAGTTTTGAATTTAAAAATAGTGAGTCTCATTTAGAAAAGTTAAAACATTATCTAAATGAGAAGGGAGTTGGCTTTACCTATCGGATTAGGGAAGAAAAAATACAATTGATTTTTGATGCAAAAAATAAAGCCCTCGCAAGAGCTGCTTTGGATCAGGTAATTGAAGAAATTACCCAAAAACCTGAAGCATTTGTTAAAAGGGTGTTAAAAAAACCGCATGAAATGATGCCACAGGAGAAAATTGCCTATTATAAGAAACACATTCAGTATAAGGGAATGATGCCTGTAGTTACGAAAGATATTGGAAAGGAGCGAGCAAAATGAAATCATCTAGAAATATATTTCCTTATCTAATTGTAGGGATATTATTCTTTTACCTTTTTCATACAGCGGAACATTATTACGCTTTATCAAAAGAAGCTGTCCCGTTTCTAGGTTTTGAACGATTTGATTGGCTTTTATCTAATATGAATCAGTATTCTTTCATCACTTTCACATTTACCTCATCTTCCATATTATGGGGAAGCATAGGTTTTCTTCTTCCTTTATTTTTGTATGTGTATAAGGGAGATCGTGGAACTTATCGACAAGGGGAAGAGCAGGGGAGTGCCCGTTTTGCTTTTTTGAAAGAGATGAAACGTTTTGAAGATCAGGATCCAGATAAGAATATGATTTTCAGTAAACAAGTCCGAATGGGGCTGTTTAACTTTCGTTTAGCTTACAATGTACAGCTGAATAAAAATGTACTGATTATTGGGTTACCTGGAGATGGGAAAACATTCACTTTTGTATTACCTAACATCATGCAGCTGAACTCTAGCTTTGTGATTACAGATCCTAAAGGAAACCTAGTACATGAAACGGGAAAAATGTTGGAAAGACATGGTTATGTTGTTAAAATTTTTGACCTGATTCGTTTGAAAAATTCGGATCGGTTTAATGTATTTCATTATATGAATTCTGAATTAGATATAGACCGGATTTCAGAAGCTATTACAGAAGGAACAAAAAAATCAGAATATCAGGGGGAAGATTTTTGGGTTCAAGCTGAATTGATGTTACAACGTGCTTTACTGGGTTATCTATACTTTGATTCATTAGATGATGACACAGGAGAACGCCTTTATCTCCCAAATCTATCAGATGTCTCAGATTTATTGAGGAATATTGAACGAGAAGATCCAGAAATTCCTAGTCCTGTTGAGCAGATGTTTGAAGAGTTGGAAGAGCGTAAGCCTGGTAATTATGCTTGTAAACAGTGGCAACTGTTCAAGAATGCGAAAGGGGATACAAAAGCGAGCGTTCTTTATATTTTATCTACTCGCTATTCTTTGTTTGATCATGAAGATGTGAAACGCTTGATTAGTGAAGACACGATGGAAATAGATACATGGAATACGAAGAAGACGGCGGTTTTTATTGCCATTCCTGAAACGAATAATGCTTTTAACTTTCTATCGTCTATTCTTTTTGCGGTTGGATTTGAAGTTCTAACTCACAAGGCAGATGACATTTTACAAGGGAAAGTGAAAGGATTGAGTCGAGAAGATTTGGTTCATATTCAATGGATTTTTGATGAGTTTGCTCAAATTGGGAAAATTACTAACTTTTCACAAGTGTTGGCGTCTATCCGAAGTCGAGAAATGTCCGCAAAGATTATTTTGCAGGCAGTTAACCAACTGCAGTCCCTATATAAAAGCGAATGGAAAACGATTTTTAATAACTGTGCAACACATGTTTTCTTAGGAACAAATGATAAAGATACGATGGAATACTATTCTACTCGCTCAGGAAAACAAACGATCCGAATTCGGAATTATTCGAAATCCTATGGCGCTCGTAATGGTTCCTCTAGTGAAAATCGTCAAATTCAGGGACGACCATTGATGACTCCTGATGAAATTGCCCGTATAGGAGTTGATGAAGCCTTGGTCTTTATCAGTAAGCAGCACGTTTTTAAGGATAAAAAAGCGAGTGTTTTAGAACATCCAAGAGCGGCTCAAATTGCTCATTCGCCAGAAGATGATACCTGGTATGAGTATGAAAAGAAGGGAACGGATATTGATGAATTTATTTTAAATGCGACAGATTTAACAGAAGAATTTAAAGCACAACTGGCTGCTTGATTAGAAAAGAGGAAAAAATGAATCAGAAAACAATTGGAATTGGATATTTTGAGGAGATTAAAACGGTATTTTCTTTAGCAGAAAAAAACCTAGAACAAGAATATCCAAATGTGATGAAATCACTTCAAAACGCAGATTATGCAATGTATCAAAAACTAGCACCTTATTTATTTTATTATTTTCTACCACGACAAGATAACCTTGTCTATCCTTTGACAGCCTCAGAAAAACATTTTGAGTTGGTAAAAGAAACACTAAATGCGAAAGGAGAAGAACCAACATGGTCTTAACAAAAGCGATGGCAAAATCCCTTTCTATTCTTTCGGTTGCAGAACGATTAGGGATGGAACTCAAACGAACCGGAACTTATGGCTACGAATGGGAGGAACATGATTCATTTGTAATTGATACAAGATCGAATACTTTTTATTGGAATTCGAGATCGGAATTTGGGGATGTAATTCAATTAGTTCAAACAGTAAAGGGGGTGTCCTATAAAGAAGCAATGCACTTTCTAGAGACGGGAGAATTTCCAGAAGTAGATATAAAGGCCTTAGAAGCTAAATCAGAACCGTTTAACTATACTTTGGGGAAATATGAACATCCAGACTTTGCACTTGCTAAAACCTATCTGAGAGATGAAAGAGGACTTTCAGAAGAGACGATTGATTTCTTTTTGAATCAGGGCAGTATGGCTGAAGCCACTCGGAAGAAAGGCGATTATTTGGAACCTGTCATTGTCTTTAAATATAAAGATCATACAAGCTTTTTAGCTGGAGCTAGCCTGCAGGGAATTGTAGAAAACCTAGTACAGTATCCTGAACGTGGTCGATTAAAACAGATTATGAAAAATTCAGATGGACTACTAGGCTTTTCTGTAGACGTTGGAACTCCCAACCGTCTTGTCTTTGCGGAAAGTCCGATCGATCTGATGAGTTATTATGAACTTCATAAGGATACACTTCAAAACGTGCGACTAGTTGCCATGGATGGGGTGAAAGAGGGAATCATTAGCCGCCGCTTTATGGAGCTTTATGCGGAAATGAATGGAAAAGAGTATAAGGCAGATAAAACGAGTTCAAAGGCTTTGGAAGCAGTTGTTCGGACGACTGATTTCTTTAAAGAGGACAATCATCAAAATATGATTACTCTTGCCGTAGATAATGATCCAGCAGGTCACAATTTTATTACGAACTTTTTGAAAAAAGAAATCCCAGTCCAAATTGATATTCCACCAATTCTCTATCGCAATCAAGATAAAGCAGATTGGAATGACTATCTTAGCCGACCGGTTACTCCTGGAACAAACTTATCACATATTTATAGTTTTGATGGAGAAGAATATCATTATCAAGGGTATTATCCGGAAGAACTAGCTGATTTTAAGCAAAAAGAATTAGCGACTGATGAGCGTCAAGTTTTGATTTCTAAAGAAGTTTTAACGAAAAAAGAATTAAAATCTCGGTTTGATAATCTTCCAATATCTCCAGAAAAGAAAGTTCAGGAAGTGCAAGAAGCTGGTGCAGAATATCACGTTTCAAAAGCACAAGGAGTCACTGAATCTGAAGAAAAGAAGCTAGATAATAGTCGTTTAGGTCAGGCTAGACGTAAATTAGACCGTCTCAATAATGAGTTTTCAGAAGCAACTAATGCTGTCTATCGTCATTTTGCAATGACGAACGGGCAACCAATGAATGATAAGCGAAATGGAGCTAGTTTTTTTAGAAAGGCAGATCAGCTAGAAAATCGAGTATTTAATAAGCTACATGAAATTAAAGAACAAGAAGAACGGGTAGAAAGGCTAGAAGCGAGAGAAGAGAGGAAGGCAGCTGGTTTGAATCGTAGTGGCAATGGTCTTGAAATGAGTGTGCAAAATATTCCTAGAATTCGTGAGGAACTGGAGAAAGCGAAACGTGGAGAGTCGTTCTATACAAATCAAACTCTGAAGCGGTATCGTGAAGAATTGACACGGTTAGAAAGGATTTCTGAACAAATGGCAAAGACAGCCATTCAGCCAGGCACTCAAGCCTTGATTGATGAAGGAGTGGTAAATCAATGGGCGAAACAGCCTAATTTGTATTTTGTAAAAGGACTCAGGCGTGTAGCAGTTGAATTATCTGAAGAGGGGATCTTCAAAGAATCTGCTAAATACCGTCCTCAAACTCCTGAAGAAAGAGAAAAACTAAATCAGATTTTAGAAGTACAACTCACCAATGCAAAACTGAATAACGATGTTAAAGCAGATAATGAAGAAGAACTGTCTGAAATTATCCAAGAAGCGACCAATTCTTCACTTGGGACAATACCAGGTAAAATATCTGAGGAACCATCTTCTCAACTAAGTGAACAAGGTGTTCTTTTTGAAAATCTTGTAGATGTGACCTCGAATCAGGAGCAGCTAACAGAGCCACAATTGCAGGTTGTATTTGATTTTACCGAAAACAAAAAACTCTCAAGGCAATATTCATCTGGGGATATTATTCCATACAAGGACTTTATTTCTAAACTTTATGAAGAAAACGAATGGCAGATGATAGGTTTCAAGCTAGGTTATGATAAGACTTACTTTGCTTTAGCCGATGAAAAAGGGAATCGTTTAACCAATAATTTTCGCTATGATATTGGCACGGAAAAGCAAGACCTATCCGAGCAACTCGCTCAAAACCTTCCAACTCCTTATCTAGAATTGGCTCAAAAAGCAGATCATGATTATCATGCACAAGTATCTTATGAAACTTTTAAATCAAATTTAAAGAATTTAACACAAGCCGTTCAAAGTCAAATTCAGGCTGGTGTCCTAAGTGTTACTCTTTCAGATGAAGCTTATTTTTATACTTTAGTCAATTATACAGGCTGGAGTCATCCAATGCAGCAGCTGAAGCCAGAAGCATTAGAAAAATTAAAAGAACACCGTCCATTCTTTGAATCCATTAATGATACCAATATTGAGCGTTTTAAAGAAAAAGGGACACCTGAACAAAATCAGATGTACGAACTTTTAAAAGGCATTCAAAAAGAGGTGGGACGTTCTAATACTTCAACTGTATTTTCAGAAGAAGTAGCGATTAGTGCTTATAATCTCAATCGCAGATTAAACAGTTTGACAGCTGAGAATTGGGGACAATCTTATAGTGACCCATTAGGAAACTTAGGACAAGATACATGGAATATTCTTAGTTATCCAGCGAATGAGATTGAGACTTACAATCATGACTATGATTTTCAACTTGTGTCTTATCATTTGATGAAGTACCTTAATGGTAAAACAGGAACGGTTGAGATTTCACCAAAGACTTATGAAACTATTCTCAAGCAGTTAAGAGAGGAGGCGGTTATCATCATGCCTGAGGTTTCAGAAGAAGCAACTATTAGTATAGAGAAAGCTTCTAAACAAAATAAAAAAGTTAGTTCAAACAAACTAGATGATTCAAATCAAAAAGCCCCTGAAGAAATTCAGGAACGCAAAAAGGTTGAGACAAATCTCGGGGATTTTCCTGAAGAATCTCAGGTGGCAGCACCTCTACCAGAAGCGAATGAATCGCGACCTTTGAATGACTTGTCACCAAGTCAAACTCGTTCTCAACCTTTACTTCATTTTAGCATAAATGGGGATAGAAAGTCAATTCATAAGGATAATTATCATCCTGTATCAGATAAAGATTTACGAAAGCTAAATCGCTATACTCCACATCTTCAAAATGCGGCTGCATGGTATCTAAAAAATATTGCAGATTCACAAGTAACTTATTTTTATCAAGAAGGGGCAAATACAAATAGTGTTACCATTTCTTATAATAAAGAAAGCTTTATGCACTTAACTGGAATCTTTCCTTACAAAGAAGGACAAACTGCAGAGCAGACTTTATCAGATTTTGCGGCTGGAAACGGACAATTTGATAATATTTTAATTGCGAATAGAGGTGCAGCTTTCGATAAGCTAAAAGTTCTTCCTGAGCTTCCTGTTATAGTTGATTCAGAATCGTTCTACTTTGGAGATTTATCAGATGTAGAGAAGTTTCATATATTGAATCTAGATAAAGCGATTCGTTCCAGTGATCAAGACGTTTTACTTGCATTTCGTACAGTAGACGGAGCAACTTTCCCGGCTAGTCTTATGCGCTTAAGGCAAGGACTCAATCTTCAATTGGATCAATCAAAACAGGAGAAAATCATTTTGGGAATCTATCGTGAAAGAAACGGGAAAATTGATCAACTTTCTATCAATGAAGATTATATCAAGGATGGTGGAAAAGAGTTGCAATCGATTATGGCAAATGGCTTATTTGAAGAAATCCACCAGCACAATCGAAAAGATGAGATGGATCGTGATTTGGATGGTCTGCCTGATCGAGTAGAGGAAGCAAGTACAACTCTTTTAGATAGTCCAGATAGTGATGGAGATGGTATTTCAGATTATGATGAATTGACCCAAGGAACAGATCTGAATAACTTCAATTCTAATATTTATCGGACAGCTGAAAAAGAGCTTAACGATGCAGAAAAACAAACTGAAATAATAGAAGTACAAGAAGAAGTAGAGGAGAAAAAGACCAAATCAAAAAACAATTTTGCTAAGGTCAACTCTTCAAATAAGCAAAAAGAAACATCAGAAGAAGTTGAAGAAGTAAGTTCAAAGATGGTTTCTGAATTGATTGTGGCTGGTGATATTACAGGTTTAAATCAACATCTGAAGGAAGGAGTGAAACAATATTTAAACTCTGAACATTATAAACATTATTTGGATAAAATGAGCCAGTTAAATAATTATTCTAGTCGAAATATTCAACTGATCTTAGCTCAAAATCCAAATGCAAAATATGTAACGTCATTAAATAAATGGAATAAAGAATTTGGACGTTATATCAATAAAGGAGAAAAAGCTCTAAAAATTATAGCTCCAAATATTCATCTTAAAAAAGATTCTGAAGGCAATCCACTGCTAGATAAAGAAGGAAAGCCAGTAACGTATATGACCTTTCAGGTAAAGTCTGTTTTTGATGTGAGCCAAACTAAAGGTAAGGAATTGCCAAAAGCTTTGCAGCCGGTAAAAGAAAATCTATCAGATTTAGACTACGCAAATCTCTATCGGAGTTTAAAAACGATTGCTGACAATAATCACGTTCAAGTTCGCTTTGAACAGCTAGAAAATGGAAGAAGAGGTCGTTATAATCCTAAAAATAATGAAATTGTGATCCATAAAGATATGGGAAAAGCACAAATTATTAAAACGTTTTTACATGAAACAGCTCACTCTGAATTGCAGCATTCTCATCACCAACAAACAGAAAATTTAACTTATAGCAATGCAGAACTTCAAGCGGAGAGCGTTGCCTATGTAGTCGCTTCTTATTATGGAATGGATACAGCAGAACATTCATTTGGCTATTTAGCTAAATGGATGGATGATAAAAAAGCATTGTCTGATTTGGAAACCCAGCTTGATATTGTGCAACAAGAAGCAAAAAGTTTAATCCAAAGAATGGATAAAGAACTTGAAAAACTAAAAGTGATCCAAGTCAAACAAGACAAGAATCGTTTTGCGGACAAGCTGTCACATTATCAATCCAAAACGGAAAAATCCATTCAGGAACGTCAAACGAAAGAGGAAAAAGACTCAAAAAAACTCAAGGGTATCTCGAAATGATTGAACGAGATACCCCAATTCCAAAATTACAATTCAAACAGAATAATACTAGAAGAGGAGATTCAAATAGATGAATATAACACAGGAAGAAAGATTGATGAGCTTGCTGACGGATTATGTGTTTCTTATAGATGGTGACCTTGTTTTAGGATATCATCCTGAAGCAACAAACCTTACTCGAAGCAACTTACTGCAACAAATGGAAGAAGAATATAAAACATTGATAACAGATGATCTCACTCTAAGGAATTGGTATCATGACAATATAGACTTATTAAATCAGGTAAAAGATACCTCATTTGAACAAGCACTAAAAGAAAAAATTCTACTGGCAGAACTTCAAACAGGACATTCTATTTGGCAGGAGCTGACACCAAAACAAGTAGATAGGTTGGGTCAAAAATTAGTGGAAAACGAGATGATTCAGTCATCATCTATTGACTCAAAACCAGTCACGAAGTTTAAAAAAATCTTTCCTTATCTTGGAAAGCAGTAAAATTTGACAGTTTAGAAGAGCTAAAATGTTAGTCAAGGGGTTTGGGGATTTCCCCAAAAATGAAAAAGGAGAGAGAGTCAAAATGGTGATTTGACTTTCTCTGACCTTTTTTAAAATTCGCATTTGGGGTACCAAATGCTACGCTTGCCACAAGAAAAGGTCAGTCAGGCCCCATTTCTCATTGTGGGAAGTTCTATGATTAAAAATGCTCAATTTATAGCAGAAAGGAGTCATTGCGTGAGGGAACGATATGAAAATAGAAAACGACCTATTGAGAGGAAAGTTCGTTTTACTCCAGATGAAGATCGTCAAGTCAAAATGACAATGGAAGAAATGGGCGTTAAGACATTTCAGTCTTATGCCAAAAATATGTTGGTACAAGGTCAAGTCGTTCAAATTGATTTTTCAGAGTTGAAAGATTTGCGAGTGGCAATCAATCGAATTGGCGGAAACATCAATCAGATTGCTAAGCATGCCAACGAAAATGATTTGATTACGATAGAGGAAATTAGCGAAGTTGTGAATCTCTTATCTGAAATTAAAGACTTAGTCAATGCTAAAGTTTCTAGTGAGGAGAAAAGAAGTATTGCACAGAAAAAACAAATAGTAAGGACGTATGATGAATGGTAGCGATTAAATCGCCAATACAAATTAAGATGCAAGGAAATCTGAAACAAGCGGTTCAGTATATTCTAAATTCAAATAAAACAACTATCAAATCTCTTTCAGAAATAGAAGAGAACTTTCCAATTGTCATCAAAAATGGAGAACACTGTATTCAGTTAGTATCGGGTCATCAGATAACAGATGTATCCATAGCAGATGAAGAAATGATCATGACAAAAAGGTTAGCTGCAATAGAAAAAGGAGATGATGATTTCAAAGAAATTTATTCTGGAAAACAGGTTCTGGCTCATCATATCATCCAGTCATTTTCTCCAGATGATCACTTGACTCCTGAGCAAGTACATGAGATCGGACGTAGAACGATGTTAGAGTTTACAGGTGGAGATTATGAGTTTGTCATTGCAACACATGTTGATAAAAATCATCTCCATAATCATATCATCGTAAACACAACCAATAGTGTCACGATGAAAAAAATGAGATGGCAAAAAAATACGTTAAAAAAATTAAGAGCAATCTCAGATAAACAGGCAGATTTGTATGGAGCGAAAATCATTCAGCCAACGATGAAAAATTCTCATAAAAAGTATGCTGCTTGGCGCAGACAAAATAATTTTCGGTTTGAAATAAAAGAGCGCTTAGATTTTCTATTGAAACAATCCACCTCAATGGAAGATTTCAAAATGAAAGCGAAAGCACTTGATGTACAAATTGATTTTTCTGGAAAATATGTAAAGTATCGTCTACTAACTCCATTAGATGGAAAATTACAAGAGAGAAATACTCGTGATGATACATTATCAAAAAAAGGAATTTATTCATTGGAAAATATTCAGAAGAGGATTCAGTTAAATCAAGTTGTTTATGATGTATCAGAAATAAAAGAACGATATGAAAACGAAAAAGAAAAAACTGAAATTGATTTTGAGTTGAAATTAGAAGTTGAAGCTTGGCAAGTGGAATCAGAAACGACAAATGGTATTTATCTTCAAATGGATTATGGAGTTTTTAATTCTGGCACAATTCTTATCCCATCTCATAAAGTAGACAAGTTAGAAAATGGAAATTATCATATTTTTCTCAAAGAGAAAGATTATTTTTATTTAATGAATCCAGATCATTCTGAAAAAAATCGTTATATGATGGGAACGACCGTTGCGAAACAACTTGCAAAACAAAATGGACAAGTGATCGTCACTAAAAATCCTTATATATCCTCAATGCAAGAACTGATTCAAGAATTTACTTTCTTAGTAGATCATGATGTGCGAAATGGGAAACAGTTTGATGAGCTAGAGGAACGCTTTAATCAAAAAATAAAAGAGACAGATCAGGAATTAAAAAAATTAGATGATCGTCTTGTTCAGTTGAGAAAAATTGAAGGAGGATTTTTATCTTTAGAAACGGATCCTGAAAATTCTTTAGTAGCTAGTCGATTGCTAGAAGAATTAGTGAAACCTGGAACGAAACGAGAAGATATACAACAGTTGATTCAACAATTAACGATTGAGAAAGGAGTTCTAAAAGAGCATTTTGAAGATACTTTGAAGAATTATACGAATTATCAGGAAGTAAAACAAAATGTGCTGACTCGAAAAGAACTCTCTAAGTCGGGTCAAGAAAAAGGGAAAGAAATTTAAGCAAAAACAATCATAAATATCATTATAAATATATTGACAAATATATTTATAATGATATAATAGAAGTATAGAAATTAGGAGGGGAATCTCATGAAAAAATACTTTCTTACAATTACGTATATTCTTTTAGTTACTTTCTTAGTTTGTGTTGGAGTAACCTTATATCTTCTGTTAACAAAGTATCCAATGTTTTATATCATATCAAGTGGTATATTTACAATTATTATCGGAATTGGAATTTATGCTCTGTTTATTTTAGCATCATTCGAGGTTTAAAAAGGAGAATTATAAATGACAAAATCACAATTATCTGTTAGTATATTTTGTTTTTCCATGCTTATTCTAGGAGTTATTTGTTTGTTTTTAGGTTATGCAAATTTGGGTATATATTGTAATACTTTAGTATTTGCCATTCAAAGTATTTTGATAGCCCAGCAGCTTATATTAAGAAATAACAACAATTCGGAGGATGAAAAATGAAGATCATAAGTTTTGCTGCCATCAAGGGTGGCGTCGGAAAAACAACCTTAACGTTTAACTATGCGGAGTGGCTGGCTAAAAAGGGGAACAAAGTTCTCTTAATTGATTTAGATCATCAATGCAACCTGACCCAGTGCTACAATATCTACGAGAGCAAGAACACGATTGCCAATGCTTTCAAAGGCGGTGACGTGAATATTAACCAGGTCAAGGAAAATATCAGCCTTATTTTTGGATCTGTTCAGCTGGATGCAGTTGAGCGAGACTTAGAGAATAGCGATAAAAAGAATATGCTGCTCTACCTCTGGTTAGAGGACAACTACGAGAAGAAGCAGCTGGATCAGTTTGACTATATCCTGATTGATTGTCGCCCAGATTTTGCAACAGCTACAAAAAATGCGGTTGCTGTCAGCCATGCGATTATCAGTCCGTTGACTCCTTCTGAGTTTGGTTATAATGCCAAATTTAATCTTTCTAGCCGTTTAGAGGCTTTCCGTAAAGATGTGATTGATTATCGAACGAGAGAGTCCTATATCACCGCTAAACTCTATTTCCTAGCTAATATGATTCGTCCTAATTATGGATCTTCTAGAGAGCTGCTAGAGGCACTCGGTCTAGAATCGGAAGAAAAAGGAGAAGATAATCTATTAGGAATCGTCCCAGCTAAGGAATTGTTCAACCATTCCACGATTGAGAAGATTTCTATTGCAGATATGAAGGAAAATCCCGAACTATACAAAAAGCATAAAAAATTTTTTGACGAACTGGAGCAGACTTTCTCTAAAATTTATGATACAATATAATTATATTTATAAACACAAATACAATTATAAGTATAAGCAAAAAGGAGACAGTCATGGCATTTATTCCTAAGGAAAAAGAAATATCCAAAATCATTGAAGAAACTAATCAACCAGCAGCACAACCTATTTTTACTGCTAACAACACTAGTTTTGAGAGAAAGAAGCAATTTCAGTTTACTCTAAAGCCAAGCAACCGAGAAAAGCTTGACCGATTGGCTAAAGCTGCAGGGGCTCGTTCAGCTTCTGATTATCTAGATAGGTTATTAGAAAGTATGGAATAATTATAACTATAAACATAACTATAGTTATAATTATGTTTATTCTTAACAAAAAACATCGGCTTTTAGCTGGTGTTTTTTATACTCTAAATATAAATAATTTTTTTTTGAAAATAATTCATGCGTTTTGTAAAATAGGAATTATGGATTTGAAAGTGATTAGTGAAAAAGAATTATTAAGCCAATTTCGAGCAGATGAACCAGATAAATTTTATCAATTTATTTCTGCTTTTGAGAAATACGTTGCGCCGATTATGCGTGCTAAAGGGTATCGAAGAATCAATGAAAGTGAACGAACAGTTGCTTTTCTTTTTGGAGAAGTCACATTTAGTAGGAGTCGTTGGACAAATGGGAAACGAACACGGATTCCAGTTGATGAAAAATTGGGATTAAAGAAGCATGTTCGCTATGCTCCAGAATTGCTGTTCAGAATTTCAAAATTAGCCACTTTTTTACCTTATCGCCAAGTATGTAAAATTATTGAAATGGATTATTCTATTGTGATTTCAAAAGATACTGTTTTAAAGGTTGTTAAACTAGCAAACAAACTTTTGAAAGCAAAAGAGCGCTATCGTTATCTAAAGGATGATAACACTGTTCAAAAGATTAAAAGTAATCGTATCTATGTTGAAGGTGACGGCGTTATGGTAAAGTGTAACTTTGGAGGAGATGAACGGAAAAACATGGATTTGGCTCACTTTGTTGTCCATACTGGACGAAAGCGAGTAGGTCCAAATCGTTATGAATTGCAGAATAAAAAAGAGATTATCAATAGCAGTCATGCGAAAGCAAAAGAGGAATTATTAGATTATCTCTATAACTATTTTGAAATTACACCTGATACTGTTTTAATTTCTAATTCAGATAACGGGAAAGGTTATACATGTAGAATCTTTATTGAGTTAAAGAAGGCTTTAAACATCCGACGGCATGAACATTTTTGGGACGCTTATCACTTGAATGAGAAAATCAAATCCTTTTTTAAACCTTATCCTAAAGATTTGCAAGATGTTTGTTTTAAAGCTATCCAAACACATGATAAAGAACTGTTGAAAACAGTATTTGATACCTGTGAAGGATTGATTACAGACGAAGAAGAAATGAACCAACTTTTATCTTTTAAACAAAAGCTGTTTAGGAATTTTAGATATACAAAACCAGCTACTTTAAGAGGACTTTCTGATGTAAATATTGGGATTATGGAATCGCAACACCGAAAAATTACTTATCGTATGAAACATCACGGAATGTATTGGAGTGAAAAGGGAGCTAATACCTTAGCTCAAATGATTCTTCTAGAAAGAAAGGACGAATTAGAAGAGTTATTTTTTGGAAGATGGAAACAAGAGTATGAGCAGTATAAGTCGGTTGTTATGAGTGCAGGCAAGCTAAAAACAAGAAGTTGGCAAAATCCTTTCACTAAAACTCATGGAATTGCAGGTCATTTAATGCAGCGGTGTGAATATAAAAAAACGTCAAAAAATCCTTATTTCTAACGCTTTTTTGGCTTGTTTCGCTTGCATTATTTTAGTGTTAATGATATAATAATTATATTGAAAAAAACAAAAAAGGTGTAGAAGCAGCAACTTCTACACCACCGATTAAGACAAAGGGAACTTGCTTAATCAGTCAAACAGTATTGTAACATAAAAAACGCAATAACGTCAAGACTGGGGCAAGAAATAATTTGTCTCAGTTGTTTTTTTGAAACTATTTTATACTAATTTTCTTGATTTGTAAGGGATTTTATCTATTCTCAAAAATTTAGACACAAACAAAAGGCGTAAAATGCTTGCAATTTGAAGAAAATTTGATAAAATAGTAAGGAAAGTTAGACTGTATTGCCTACTGTCTATCTATAAAATATATTTTATTGGAGGCTTTTACTCAAATGGCAAAAGAAAAATACGATCGTAGTAAACCACACGTTAATATCGGTACAATCGGACACGTTGACCATGGTAAAACTACCCTAACTGCAGCTATCACGACTGTACTTGCACGTCGTCTTCCAAGTTCAGTTAACCAACCAAAAGATTATTCATCTATTGATGCTGCTCCAGAAGAACGCGAACGCGGAATCACTATCAATACTGCACACGTTGAGTATGAAACTGCTAAACGTCACTATGCTCACATCGATGCTCCAGGACACGCGGACTACGTTAAAAACATGATTACTGGTGCTGCTCAAATGGATGGAGCTATTCTTGTAGTAGCTTCAACTGATGGACCAATGCCTCAAACTCGTGAACACATCCTTCTTTCACGCCAAGTAGGTGTTAAATACCTTATCGTCTTCATGAACAAAGTTGACTTGGTTGACGATGAAGAATTACTTGAATTGGTTGAAATGGAAATCCGTGACCTTCTTTCAGAATACGATTTCCCAGGTGATGAAATCCCAGTTATCCAAGGTTCAGCTCTTAAAGCTCTTGAAGGTGATGAAAAATATGAAGACATCATCATGGAATTGATGGATACTGTTGATGAATACATTCCAGAACCAGAACGTGACACTGACAAACCATTGCTTCTTCCAGTTGAAGATGTATTCTCAATTACTGGACGTGGTACTGTTGCTTCAGGACGTATCGACCGTGGTACTGTTAAAGTCAACGACGAAGTTGAAATCGTTGGTATCCGTGACGAAATCCAAAAAGCAGTTGTTACTGGTGTTGAAATGTTCCGTAAACAATTGGACGAAGGTCTTGCTGGAGATAACGTAGGGGTTCTTCTTCGTGGTATCCAACGTGACGAAATCGAACGTGGACAAGTTCTTGCTAAACCAGGTTCAATTCATCCACACACTAAATTCAAAGGTGAAGTTTACATCCTTACTAAAGAAGAAGGTGGACGTCATACTCCATTCTTCAACAACTACCGTCCTCAATTCTACTTCCGTACTACAGACGTTACAGGTTCAATCGAACTTCCTGCAGGTACTGAAATGGTAATGCCTGGTGATAACGTAACAATCGACGTTGAATTGATCCACCCAATTGCCGTAGAACAAGGAACTACATTCTCTATCCGTGAAGGTGGACGTACTGTAGGTTCAGGTATGGTTACAGAAATCGAAGCTTAATTCAATTAAGTTCCCAGATGAACAATTAAAGTCAGACAAATGAGCTCCGCTGTTGCGGGGCTTTCTTTTTTATGATTTCATTCGACTCAGTCTTTATTTCTCTATTAAATTATGGTAAAATAATAGATGTAAATAAAAAAAGAAGAGGTATGTGAAATGTCACGTAAACCATTTATTGCTGGTAACTGGAAAATGAACAAAAATCCAGAAGAAGCTAAAGCTTTTGTAGAAGCAGTTGCAAGTAAACTTCCTTCATCTGATCTTGTTGAAGCAGGTATCGCAGCTCCTGCGCTTGATTTGACGACAGTTCTTGCTGCAGCAAAAGGTTCAAATCTTAAAGTTGCTGCACAAAATACTTATTTTGAAGACGCTGGTGCATTTACTGGTGAAAATAGTCCCAAAGTTCTTTCTGAAATGGGTCTTGATTATGTTGTAATTGGTCACTCAGAACGTCGTGACTATTTCCATGAAACAGACGAAGATATCAACAAGAAAGCTCATGCTATCTTCCGCAACGGTCTTCTTCCAATCATCTGCTGTGGTGAATCTCTTGAAACTTACGAAGCTGGTAAAGCAGTGGAATTTGTAGGTGCTCAAGTATCTGCAGCCCTTAAAGGATTGACAGCAGAACAAGTGTCTTCTCTTGTCATTGCTTACGAACCAATCTGGGCTATCGGTACTGGTAAATCAGCTACTCAAGACGATGCTCAAAAAATGTGTAAAGCAGTTCGTGATGTTGTAGCAGCTGACTTTGGTCAAGAAGTGGCTGACAAAGTACGTGTACAATACGGCGGCTCAGTAAAACCGAACAATGTAGCTGAATACATGGCATGTCCAGATGTTGACGGTGCCCTTGTTGGTGGAGCATCACTTGAAGCAGAAAGTTTCCTTGCATTGTTGGACTTTGTAAAATAATTTCTTAAAAGAAATAGTTAGCTTGCCATATTTTATGGTAGGCTTATTTTAAAATGGAGAAATAAAATGAAAAAGAAAAGTTTATTTTATTTAGCAAGCACAGCTATTTTAATTGCAGCTAGTTCACAGCAAATTTTTGCTGATGAACCTGTAAAAACTTCTACGCCACAGCCGACAGTAGAACTCAATAAACAAGAAACTCATTCTTTAGCTGAACTCCAAACAAAAGAAGTAACTCAAACTGCTCCAATAAATCAAACAACTTCATCTTCTTCATCTAAAATCGAAGCAACTACTGCTTCAACTGAGGCTAAAGTTTCAGAAGAACAATCAGTTGTAAAAGAAAATTCGACAACTACAACTGAGACTAAAAAAGACAACAAGTCAACTTTTTTTGCTGCGCAGAATAATCAAGCAACAGCCAGAAGTAATCCTGATGCGCAAGTAAAAAAATCAACTTTTGTAGATGTCAGCAGTCATAATGGGCATATCAGCAAAGAGGATTATCAACATTTAGCTGAAAAAGGGGTAAATGGGGTTGTTGTCAAATTAACAGAAGGAACGAGTTATAAAAATCCTTATGCGGTTTCTCAAACACAGAATGCACAAGCGGCAGGTATGCAAGTGTCGGCTTATGCTTTTTCTCATTATACTAATGAAGCAGAAGCAAGAGCAGAAGCGCGCTATTTTGCAGAGGAAGCAAGGCGATTGAACCTTCCTTCCTCAACTGTTATGGTAAATGATATTGAAGATTCTGATATGCGTCCGAATATCAATGCAACTACTCAAGCTTGGGCAGATGAAATGCGGCGTATGGGCTTTTCAAATTTGATGTACTATACAAGTGCAAGTTGGCTTGATCGAAATAATCTCAGAACGAAAGGACCAATCCAAACAGAGCAATTTGGCTTGGAGAATTTCTGGGTAGCGCAATATCCAACTTCAAAATTAAGTGCAGATGATGCGAAAACACTGAAATATAATAGTGAAGCAGGTGCTTGGCAGTTTACTTCGCAAGCTGAACTACTACTTGGTCGTCATGTTTTTGACCAAAGTGTGGATTATACTGGACGTTTTACGAATAAGGCAACTCCAAGCAATCGTGCTGCAAATCAGCCAATAAAAGGAAAAATCACAGTTCAAAACAAGAATCCTAACACAGGAACCTTTGATGTGATTGTGTCGGACGTTTCTGCTCCTTATGGCGTTCGTGAAGTGAAAGTACCGACCTGGTCTAATGTCAATGGTCAAGATGACATTATTTGGTATACAGCTGCTAAACAGGCTGATGGAACCTATAAAGTAACAGTAAGAGCAGTAGATCACAAATTTTCTACAGGACTCTATCACATTCACCTTTATTACATTCAAAATAATGGGAAATTGGTTGGCGTAGGTGGAACAACTACCGAGCTTTCATTTGGACGACCTCAAGGAAAAGTGACTATTGCTAATAATAATCCTGACACAGGAACTTTTGATGTCCTTATTTCCAATGTTTCTAGTCCTTATGGCGTTCGTGAAGTGAAAGTTCCAACTTGGTCCAGCATCGGTGGTCAAGATGATATTATCTGGTATACTGCTAAGAAACAAGCCAATGGAACTTACAAAGTAACAGTTAAAGCGACTGATCATAAAAAATCAACTGGAGAGTATAATATTCATGTATATTATATCCAAGAAAATAATCAGTTGGTAGGAGTAACAGGGACAACGACAACAGTTTCGATTGCGCATCCTAAAGGTACTTTGACTATCGCGAATAACAATCCTGACGCAGGAACCTTTGATGTGATTGTCTCAGGTGTTTCCAGTCCAGATGGTGTTCGTGAAGTGAAATTACCGACTTGGTCTAATGTAGATGGTCAAGACGACATTATCTGGTATACTGCTAAAAAACAAGCCGATGGAACGTATAAGACGACCGTCAAGGTAAGTGATCACAAATATTCAACAGGTCTATATAATGTTCATCTGTATTATATCCAAGGCAATGGCGAAATCGTTGGAGTAGCAGGAACACAAGTAAATGTATCTTTAGCAAGAGCAAAAGGCAATCTTACAATTGCGAATAATAATCCTAATACAGGAACCTTTGACGTGATTGTCTCAGGTGTTTCTAGCCCTTACGGCGTTCGTGAAGTGAAAGTACCGACCTGGTCTAATGTCAATGGTCAGGATGATATTATCTGGTATACCGCTACTAGACAGGCCAATGGGACTTACAAAGCAACTGTCAAAGCGAGTGACCATAAAAGAAGCACAGGTTTGTACCATATTCATCTTTACTATATCCAAGGAAATGGTAAAATCGTTGGGATTGGTGGCACAACGACAGAAGTTTCAATTGCACGTCCAAAAGGTACATTAACAATTCAAAATAAAGACGTTAATAAAGGAACTTTTGAAGTAATTGTCTCCAACATTTCTAATCCAGATGGTGTCCGTGAAGTGAAATTACCGACCTGGTCTAATGTCAATGGTCAGGACGATATTATCTGGTACACTGCTACTAGACAGGCCAATGGAACTTATAAGGCATTCATTAAAGCAAGTGATCATAAGAATTCAGCCGGTTTGTACTATATTCATTTGTACTATGTTCAAAACAATGGAACATTGATTGGAGTAGGCGGTACATCAACCAATGTGACAATTTCTGGGGAAAACCTTAAACCAACTGGAAAAATCACGATCCAAAATAATAATTCTAAAACAGGAACATTTGACGTGGTAGTGTCTAATGTTTCCAGCCCTAATGGTGTTCGTGAAGTGAAGCTGCCAACGTGGTCTAGTGTAAATGGTCAAGATGACATCATTTGGTATACTGCTGCAAAACGAGCTGATGGTACCTATAAGATAACTGTCAAAGCGAGTGACCATAAGAACTCAACCGGCAAATACAATGTTCATTTGTATTACATTCAAAACAATGGTAAAATCGTTGGAGTGGCGGGCACCACAGTATAAGTTTCTAAAACGTCTTATCCGACACCATATTTTTCTTAACGTGATGGTCGTTGGGCAGGACGAACTTATGGAGGCTACACATTTGCTGCAACGGGCTGCGTTCCAACAACGGTCGCTATGGCAATTTCTGGTATTACAGGACAGACTGTTTTACCAACGACTGTGGCAGATTATCTCTATCATTCTACGAATGAATTCAATAAGAGAAGCTACGGCACAACGATCCATGGTATTGTATTAGCAGCTCGACATTGGGGGTTGAAAACGGATGTTTTAGGTTCAACCGCAGCTGTGCGAGAAGCGCTTGCTATGGGACACCATGTGCTTGGTGCAGTAGGAACTAGTGTATTTGCAAATTATCCTGTTACGCATGAGCTAGTCATGAGGGGCTATAACAACGGAATGACTTACGTAATGTATCCGTATAATGCTAATAATAATGGCTATTATTCAGTAGATTATTTATTTAGAGTACGGAGTTTGGAGCCAACTGACAATACAGAAGGTTCTCCATTCATGACAATCAGAGCATAATATTGTGTCTGCTCTATGAGAATGAAGTTTCTGCCATTTTATCGGTTTAGTAATGAAAGGTTAAAACTACGAACTAAACATTTAAAATTTTTAGTTCTGTCTTATTCTCTTTTTGATAAAAAGTAAGAAGCTCTATGATTTCTAAGGTTATTCCTATAGAAATCATAGAGCTTACTTGTTTTTGTTCGAATTTGTTTACTATTATTTTCCCAAACAAAATTGGCTGAAAAGTTGGCTAATGAGTTCATCAGGAGCGGCGTCACCTGTTATTTCACCCAGGATTTCCCACGTCCGAGTCAAATCTACTTGCACTAAGTCAACAGGCATTCCTAAATCCAGTCCCTCATTGACAGCTTGGAGACTTTCGACAGCTTTTTCAATCAGAGAAATATGGCGAGCGTTAGAGAGATAAGTAGCGTCTTGTTCTACAATGCCTGCATTTTTAAAGAAAAGTTGGTTGATTCGTTCTTCGATTTTATCAATATTTTGATTTTGAAGAACAGAAATCTTGATAAAGTTATCGGGAAGCTGGTCAACTTCAATCTTTTCTTCTAAGTCAGTTTTATTGAGTAGCAAGATACGGTTGGTGTCTTGACTGATTTCTAGAAGTTTGCGGTCTTGTTCTGTCAATGGCTCGCTAGCATTTAACACAAGAAGCACAAGGTCAGCGTCTTGGAGCGCTTTTTTGGAACGCTCTACTCCGATTTGTTCTACAATATCATCTGTATCACGAATACCCGCAGTATCAATCAACTTAAGTGGCACTCCGTTGATGTTGACATATTCTTCAATGACATCGCGAGTGGTTCCGGCAATATCTGTCACAATAGCCTTGTCCTCACGGAGCAGGTTGTTAAGGAGACTAGATTTGCCAACGTTTGGGCGACCAATAATGGCAGTCGAAATTCCTTCGCGTAGAATCTTACCGCGGCGAGCTGTTTTTAAAAGTTGAGTCAGCAGTTTTTCAAATTCAGCTGTTTTTTCACGCAACAATTTGGTAGTCATTTCCTCAACGTCATCATATTCTGGATAGTCAATATTGACCTCAACTTGAGCTAGTGTGTTAAGAATTTCCTGACGTGTGTTGTTAATGAGATCAGATAGAGAGCCGTCCAGTTGTTTGACGGCGATATTCATGGCTTTGTCCGTTTTTGCTCGAATAATGTCCATAATAGCCTCTGCTTGCGTCAAATCCACACGTCCATTGAGAAAAGCGCGTTTGGTAAATTCACCAGGTTCTGCCATTCTAGCTCCTTCTCGAATGGCTAATTGGAGAATTTCGTTGGTCACAGCAATCCCTCCGTGGGTGTTAATCTCAATCACGTCTTCACGTGTGAAGGTTTTAGGAGAACGCATAGCTCCAATCATAACTTCATCTAAAATTTCGTTTTTTTCTGGGTCAATAATATGCCCATAATTTAGTGTGTGACTGGCAACCGTACTTAAATCTTTTCCTTTGAAGATTTTTTGAGCAATGGCAAAGCTATTCGTCCCGCTCAGTCTAACAATGCCGATAGCTCCTTCACCAAGAGGAGTGGAAATGGCAGCAATCGTATCAAATTCTTTGGTTATCATATATATCCTCTCTAAAAGCCTGTATTATCGGCTTTTTGCTTTTTGTCGCCCAAAATTTACCCAAAAAGTTTTTTTATTTCCTCGAAATCTTGCTCTTTTTTCGCTTCTAGTTGGTGAGCATAAGTTTGCAAAGTTACAGTCAAGTCTTTGTGGCCTAGCAAATTCGAAACAGTCAACAAGTCAATATTCTCGGAAATCAAATAACTAGCGTACGTGTGTCGCAGACTGTGAATGTGGATATTTGTGTCTGTGAGTTTTTTTACAAGGCGATTGAGCCAAGTGTGATTCGTTCTTGTAAACAATCGATTGTATGAGTTCTTTTTCCACACGCTGAATTTGTATTTTTTTAAAACAAGAGATAATTCAGGCGTTAGTGGAATTTTGCGAACAGATTGCTTGTTTTTGGTTGGTTTAAATCCTTGGCGATTGTAAATATCCCAAGTCTTGTTAATGTCTATTAGTTGCTTGTCAAAGTCAATATCTTGCCAAGTCAAGCCTAAGCTTTCACCTAGTCTCATTCCAGTAACAGCAAGCAAGTAGAGATGTACATAGTCTTTTTTAGAGGTCTCTTTTTTTAGTAAATTGATAAGTTCTTGATATTTGTCGAGTTGTAAAAATTTATCTTCAAGCGGCTTAGATTTATTAGTAGAGCTGATTTTTGCTAATTCTGTAAAATTTCTCGTAATGTAGCCGTCAACAACTGCCTGCTTAATTGACCGTCTAATTTTATGATGAATCCCGTGTATCGTCTTTTGATAATAGCGCGTTCCTAGTTCGTTTAAAAATTGTTGGTAAGCGGTAGAAGTGACTGCAGTCAATTTTGTATGTTGAAAATATTCTGTGACAATCCGTACGGCTTGCTGATAGCTTTTCCACGTCCCTATGCTAACATGTGGCTTCTTATGGATTTCAGCCCACTTTTTGAAATAATCAGCCAGTTCAACTTTTCTATCAATCTCTACAGCTTCAGCAAGTTCTCTCTGTGCTTCGGCGGCCGCTCTTTCGGCTTCGGATTTAGTCCGATAGCCACGTTTGCTTTTTTCGCCATACGTGCCATCAGGCTTTTTATAAGATACGCGATACTCCCAGCCGTTATTCCTTTTCCTGTAGCTTGCCATATTATACCTCATTTTTATAAAACAGGTATAAGAAAACGACCTTTTGAATGGTTATTTTCTTATACAATCGTTTTCCCAATACGCAAGCTTTGGTCGGTGTGCGTGTTGGTTTTTTTATTTTGCTAAATTGAGCCAACCTTGCTATATAGCAGCCAACTATCGCCTTGTTTTCTAAAAGATAGGCTCACTGATTGATATTTGCTACCATCTTCATTTTTCCATTCAACCTCTAACTGGTCAGTTCCTTCATCTCTAACTGTAGGCTCTCCAACCTTAGCGACAATGTCATTGTAATTGCTGCCGCCTTCTCCTGTTTCAAAGTCGCCCTCTTTAAGCGAGTTATAATATTCTTGCGTCCATTTAAACTTAGCGTCAGCAGCTTTTTGTTTCTCTTTTTCTTTAGCTTCCTCTTTGCTATAAGATTTTTCGATAGATTGTGATGTTTTTTTAACTTCTTTAGCCGCATTATCTACAGCCGCACCATAAATTGATTGAGTTATAAGCACAATCACGCAAGATGCGAACGCTAACGAAGTACCAACGATTGCCAAGGATTTCTTGCGTTTTCTGTTTACAATCAAAGCAATAACTCCTAAGATTAAAGCGACAATTCCAATCATAAACTTGAGAATTGGCACCCAAGAGCCGATAAGAGCAATTTCGCCAAATACAATAGCTAAAATACCTAGAACTTTACTTTCATCTTGTTTCATAACAAGCAACCTCCTTACAGCTTTTAACGTGGTTCAGTGATTGCACGGTTGACTATTTAGTTGTTAGTATAGTAACAATGATAGCTGCTATACCAATAATAGAACTAACTAATATACCGATAAACCAGTATGTAAATTCACGTCTATTTTTTGCTTCTTCTTCGATTCTTTTGTTTTCTTGAGAAAGCAAGAGGTTTTCAATTCTTTTTTCGAGGTTATCAAACTTTAAATCCATTTGTTTGAAACCATGCTGAGTTTCTGAACTGATTTTATCTAATTTTAAATCAATTTCTGTTTTGCTATATGTTTCTTGTGACATACGGTGTCCTTCTTTCTGTGTTTCTACCTCCATTATATCATTATTCTGTGTGGGGACAGAATGCAATATTGGACGTCCTGATTTTATTGGAGTAGTCACTTATGCACCTCCGAAATAATAGTAATTTTCAAAAGATGATAATTCGTTTTCTTCTTCATCTTCAAGTTTAAAAGCTATCTCATAAGCACCCTCTTGAGGGACGCTAAATAAAAATCCAGTCGTTATAAAGGTTTGCCCCAACCCATCATGTACTAGAATCATATCGTTTTCAGGAACTGAAAAAGCTTGTTTATCACTTAATTGAACCGTTAAAGGTTCAGTGTCTTCGGTGATATTTATCTTTAGTTTATATTTTTTATTAGGAACCAGATTCAAGAATGTTACAGAAACTTCTAAATTAAAGCTGATAGGAAATTTAGTGATTCCATAGAAATGAGCAAAGTCTTCTCTATTATCTTTAATTTTAACTTGAGCTATTTTTTCGACAAAACTCCCCATTTTTAACACTCCCTGTACACATCAACGACTTCGCCAATAATTCTAAAGTCGCTATCGGCATCAATTAGTATATCATCGTATTTAGGGTTTAAACTATGTAAATATGCTCCAGAATCATTAATAACCAATTCTTTAATATAAGCGTCACCGTAATAATCGAATACTCCTATATTACCGTCTGAAAGTTCCACAGATAATTTTACAAATACGTAGTCGCCAGAGTGATATTCTGGTTCCATAGAATCGCCGTAGATAGGAACAACAAAGTCTGCATCTACATCTATCGGCAATTCAATCTGTTCAACTTGTACATCATTTAAATATTGTCCTGTACCAGCAGAAACGGGGTGGTCGTAATAGTTGTAGGTATAGTATATAATTTGAGGTTCGTTTACTGTATTCTTACTGTTTTCTACTGTATTTTGTTTATCTAGAAGCGCATTTCCGTACCGTATCCAGCTTTTGTGGTTATCTTTGTGTAAATCCCTATCCAACCTCAAAACGTCGTCAGAAACGGTTTTAGGGGTGGTAGAAGGGATTGTGGATTTTTCTTCTTTAAATGTTGTATCGATATCTGATTTTTTTATTTCAAAAAAATCCGCTAATTTCTGTATAACTCCGAAAGAAGGAGCGCTCCTTAATTTCATATAGTCGGTCATTGTACTTGGAGTAATACCAACTTCCTTAGCAAGTTCTTTTTGAGTGATACCACGTTGTTTTCTGTAATAGGTAATATTTTCAGCGATAATTTGCATTCGCTTTTTTTCGTCCATATCCATTACCTCTCTATCATTTTATAATTGTATTATATATCATTTTTGATAGCTTATCAAACAAAAATACGAAAAAAACTTATTTTTTTGATATTTAGGGTTGACAATACGAAAATTTCGTATTATAATATACTCGTAAGGTTGAGATAGACCTTAACAAAAACAGGAGGTACAGCTAATGGCTAAACATAACAAAAAGCCTAAACGCAGAGAATTCGAGTTCGAAATCAATATTCTCTGGTTTAAGCTTAAAATTAAAAACATTATTGAATGGTAATTCAATAAAGGAAGCATAAGCTTCCTCCCCCTTGGGGGTGTTTATAGTTTAACATATTTAGTTGTACCTTTGCAAGAAAGGAAGTAGAAACATGAAATGGAAGAAATTTCTTTTTGGTGATATTCATTATAAGAATGAATCAGCAGACGGAAATCAAGAAGTAGAATTCAAATTAAAAGGTGGATTAATTCCTAATTTAATTTTGTTAGTTTTAATTATTGGGTTGATTGCTTGGCTTGTGGTGAGGTGAGAAAATGAAACCAAAACGATATCCGTATTGCGGAAATAAAAAAGAGTCAAACACTATTTTGAAATTAGCGCTTGACTCATCGAAAGTAACGAAAAACTACTATCCGCCGCTATTAAGCATTAAGAATGTTAAGAAGATGATATTTCCTTAATCTTCGAAGCTGATATTGTATTCGTTATCGACAACAATCTTTTTGTTAGATTTGAAACAAATTTTATCATTGATTCGTTCTTCTAATAAAACTAAGTTGTCAGTGAAAACGTAAAAGCGTTGGAAATACGTTTCGGGATTTGAATTCAAGAATTCATAAATAAGTTTTGAGTCTGTTTTTAACTCACCCATTACTTGCCCCTCTGGAACTTCATACGTGTTCAATAAATAAAAATCAAAAGTTGGTTCTTCCATATTATTCTCCTTTCCATAATATTTGACTCACAGGAAATCGCTTGGTTTGGTAGTTAAAGTTGTTTACCTGATTGTCATATCTATATTATAACAGAAAGTAGAATAAAACGCAAAATGTAGTGAAGTATAATCAAAAATACACAACATATTGTGATTTGGTGAAGATATGTGGAAAAAATTAAATCATATTTTGATTGAAAAAGGAATGACAAAAAAAGAACTTGCGAAAAAAGCAGGAATTAGTAAAAACACAATCCAAAACATTCGAAATAGTAAAATCTCATTTCGAAACATGGTTAAAATCGCTGACGCTTTAGACGTTAGCTTAGATGAATTTAGAAAGGGGTGAGGAGTATTGCAATGGACTTTAGAAGCGATGAGAATTAACAAAGGATTGACACAACTTGAACTTTCTGAAAAATTTGAAGTTTCAAGTCAAACTATCGCAAGATTAGAAAAAGATAGCTCGGATATCGGCTATCAGCTTCTAAAAAAATACATGGATTATTTCAATGTAAAATTTGATGATATTTTTTTGGGCAAAAAATACGAAAATTTCGTAAACCAACCAAACTAGGAAGGAGAAAGAAATGAAAGAAATATTAGAACGAATAGCAAAAAGCCTTGAGTCCATTGATTTGGAACTCAAAGCAAGAAACGCAGACCGAAAGACGCTTATTGAAGAAGCTGCACGGATTGAAAAAATATGTTCAGACATAAAACAAGACCCTTTCGGTCTCGGTCCTTTGAAAGAAAAGGCATTAGCTGATAAAGCTAAGGAGTTAGAATGAAATTTTCAAACAGCCAAAAAATAATTATAGCACTTGACATTGTAGCGATTGCCATTGCTTTATATAAATTATTTTTTTAAGTAAGCTAAAATGCTGATAATTAAAGCAAAAATTGAAATTAGCCATGTAATGAATTGAGTTTGAAAAGTGTATAGAGCTTTTCTCCCTTCAAATTCTAGACTATACAAATCCTCTTTACAAATCGGATTGAGATTGTCGTCGTATCCCTCGACAACGTACTGGATATAATTCATTTCTATAGCATATCTAACAAGTTTTTGATTTTTCAATTTAACGGGTTTATTTAATTTATCGGCTATTAAAAATGTTAAAAATAATCCTATATTCATAACAATCACCTCCTTTCTGAATTTATTATATCAGATTGGAACGCACAAAAAAGCCACTCGCAAGTGAGTGGCATAACAAAAATAACTACTTAGATTATAACACAAAAGACAAGAAAGGGGAAGTATGCAAGAAATAGCATTATCAAATAATTTAGCGCAGATTGAACTTGAAATCAATCACCACAAACAGCTGGCTGGGCAATCAATTTGGGAAATCGGCAGACGGCTGAAGCATGTAAAAGAGAATGATTTGGTTCACGGCGAATTTAGAAAATGGCATGAAAGTCTCGGTATTGATAAAGACTTTGTTTACAAATCTATAAAAATTGTTGAGGAATTGCCAAATGTCGAAACGTTGCGACATTTAGGAACTACCGCTCTACATCTCATCGCCACTCTACCAGACGACCAGAAACAAGAGCAGATAGAACGTATTGAAGAGGGCGACAATCCAACGGTTCGAGAGCTACAGGAATTGCGCCGACAACTCAATTTGTCAAAAGCGGACAATGAAGAATTGCGAGAAAAGAACGAGCGCTTAGCAGAACAGGCTTTGAAAGGGCTTGAAAAGAAAACAGTCACTAAAGAGGTTGTGAAAGAAGTCGTGCCCGATGACTACACGGCAACTAAACGGCTCAATAATACGCTTTTGGAAAAGAATAAGAATCTCGTAGATGAACTGGACTCTGTCAAGCGAAGTTTGAAACTCAAAGAAGCGTCTTATCAGTTGCTAGAAAAAGAGACATCAGAAGCGATAGCTTTGAAAGATTCGCTTGAACATCTAAGAGCTGACAAGCAGAAATTAGAAGCTAGCGTTGCTAATGTGCTTGAGCTAAGCAATCTAGCGACAGAATTTGAAACATTCTTTGATGAGAAGATGGCGCCGCTACGTTTCAAGGCTCTTATCCAAGGCGCTGGAAAAGAAATCCAAATCGACAAAATCAGACAGTTGCTGACGCTAACCGAAAATTGGCTGTCTGAAATGAATAAGGTTGTCCCTGAAAAAGGGCGCACAATTGTAGAAGGAGAAATAGTAAATGAATAAAACAGACGCACTCATGGAAGCCGTAAAAATGCAAGGAGAGCAAGCAGTTCAGCTTGTAAACCAAAATGAAACCTTGAAGGAAATCTTAAAAGAGATGACCGGGCTAAAAGAAGAAATGGATAAAACGGCGGCGACTACCAAGCGACGACTTGGAGAAGTTGAAAACTTAGTCTCTAAAATCGACAAACGCGTGCATATTGATGACGCAGAAGCTAGCGAGATTAAAAGCATTATCGGGCGGCAAGCACACGCATTCGCTAAGGAATATTTCAAACAAGCAGGAGTTACACCAAGCGACAATCTGTTTGCATCTAAAAAAGGTCAGTTTATCCGCTTGCAACACTCGCACTTAAAACATCATTTCAACGTAACAAAGTACACGCACATCAAGCACACAGAAGCTGTTAAGGCGTTTGATTTTCTAAAATCTCTGCAGTTCAGCGCATTCTCACTTTTTGAAACAAGAGAAACACCGAAACAAAAAGAGATTATCGCGTTAGAAAATGGCGTGGCATAAAAACGAAAGAGGAAAAATGGAAATGGAAGAGGGAATTATTTTAACGTTTGTAAACAAAATAATGGACGGCGTACGAAATTCACTGCTTGAAATTAGTCAAATGTTTGACATTGAGAAAGCTCTTCCGCTTGAGTTAACCCAGCAACAAGTCATGAAAATGCTAGGTTGCTCAACAACGACGTTTGACCGTTATGCCCGATTTTCGGACTTTCCAAAAATTGACAGAGGTCGTGGTACACAAATCCGCTATCCACGAGACGCTGTGAGAGACTGGTATAACGAGAATTGGCAAAGGCTTTAAAAATAAAAAAAGGAAAAGCAAAAAATGAAAACAGACAACATAAACAAACCCAGCCACTATCAAGGCACGCACGGTCTCGAAGCAATTGATGTAGTGCGGAACTTTGCGGGTGGTTTAAATGCCGAACAAGGTTTCTACTGGGGCAATGCAATCAAGTATATGCTGCGCTTCCAAAAGAAGAATGGACTTGAAGACCTGAAGAAGGCTCGCAAGAATCTGGATTGGTTGATCGAGGAGATATGGAGAGAGGAAATAAAAAATGAGTTTTAGCCAACAAATTAAAACATCAAAAAGCGATGAATACTACACACCCGCTTATGCAGTCGAAATAATTTTGCCTTACTTAAAAGCAAAGCGCTTTAAGTATATTTGGTGCCCTTTCGATAAAGAAAATAGTGAATTTGTGAAAATTTTACGTAAGAACGGATTTGCTGTTCATCATGGGCATATTGAGACAGGTCAAGATTTTTTTGATTACGAAAAACCGCCAGCCTTTACCGAATGCATCGTTAGTAACCCGCCTTTTAGCAAACGAGACGCGATTTTTAAAAAAATGTATGATTTTGGATTGCCATTTGCTCTAATCATGAACCAAAACGGAATATTTGATAGTAAATCAAGGTTTGAACTTTTCAAAAATAATAACTTTGAATTATTAATTCCAAAGGGGAGAATGCGTTTTTTTGACGAAACGATGGAAATCAAAAATAACCCAAATTTCCAAAGCATCTATGTATGCAGTGAGATTCTAGATAAGCAAATCGAGTTTACTGATATGACAATCGAATAACGGAGGACGAAAATGCAAAACCAAGAACAAATGCGCGTGATTATGAACTGGGAGCGCGACCATTATAGGCTAGGCAACGAATACAAGAATAAGCTAGCCAAGAAGCCAGTCGAAGTAGTCAAGCAGGAATTGGCTGAGATAGCCGAAGGTTGGAAGAACCTGACTTTTTCGGTCGTGCCAAAAGGCGCTATGAAAATCGAAGGCGATAAGACGACGATTTTCAAGAAGAGGTGAAAAGATGAAACATTTATACGAAAATCATCTCGGCGGTTGGTATGTGTTAGACCGCTACGAGGAACCAGAATACTGCGAGCAATGCGGGGATTGTGACCGTTATCTCGGAAGCTTTGAAGATAATAAAGAAATTGCTATAGAGCTGTTTAAGCGAAACGCAACATCAGAAGGAATTGAAGAATTTACAGGTCTTAAAATACACCCTGAGTTGGTGGAGGGCAACGCATGACCTTAAATGAACGAGTTAGCACGCTAGAAGCTAAACACATAACGAACAAACGCTCAATAGCCAACGCTAATCTAATCATGACTACTTTAGCGTTTGTCATGCTGCTGTTGGCTGTCGGCTTAATCACATCAACCGAACATCAGCAGCGACAAATTAGCGAACTAAAGACAGAGCTTGAGAAAAAGGCAAGTGAAATTGAGAGACTGCAAAATAAAAACTCGGCGCAGGACATTATCCTAAACAAGCTGAATAGCGAGTATCAGCTTAAAGAACGCCAGAAAGCAGAAGAAGCGAAGCGGATTGCGGACGCTAATAGAGTAGGAGGATAGAAATGAATAAAAAATATGAATTACTAGTTGACGACACAATCACATTTTTTGGATGGAAATTATTCCGCATAAAAGCCCTAATTAGCTTTGGAAGTGTGGAAGCGGGAGAGCTTGGCGGATACGTCGCCAAAGAAGGAAATCTTTCTCACGAAGGTGACGCTTGGGTCTCTGGTGACGCTTGGGTCTATGGTGACGCTTGGGTCTCTGGTGACGCTTGGGTCTCTGGTGACGCTTGGGTCTATGATAACGCTCGGGTCTCTGGTGACGCTCGGGTCTATGATAACGCTCGGGTCTATGATAACGCTTGGGTCTCTGGTGACGCTGAGGTCTCTGATAACGCTGAGGTCTTTGGTGACGCTCGGGTCTATG
>QWCQ01000321.1_pt1 | contig 37070 bp, 44 predicted proteins | sample 1972701 | NCBI WGS metagenome assembly QWCQ01 (sample SAMN09866704, study PRJNA288562) | Human gut metagenome isolate pre4_stool, whole genome shotgun sequencing... | reverse complement strand
ATTTAAGAGGACTGATCATATATTTAGCAGACTCTTTTATGAAATCATAAAAGAGTTGTTTGGCGAAGTAGTTGGAGGCATACATTTCTTCAGGATGAAATTGATAGGCTTGTAAATAAGGATAGTCTTGCAGCTCCAAAGCTTCTACTACACCGTCTTTGGCTCGGGCCGTTACGATCAGACCTTTGCCGACCTCTTTTACGGCTTGATGATGTAGCGAATTGACAGACCATTCCGTCTTTTTTAAAATGTCTTGTAATCGGGAGTGGGCTTCAATCATTATGGTATGTGCCGGAAGATCCCGATTTCCTTTTAAATTATGGGCAACGGATTCTTCGGACATATAGGAGATATCTTGATACAAGGTGCCGCCGTGGAAGACGTTCACAACTTGTAGGCCGCGGCAAATTGCCAGAATCGGTAGCTTTCTCTTTTCTGCCGATTCAAGGAGCAGAAAATCAAAGCGATCACTTCCGGGATTTAGGGGTCCGCATTTCGGTAATACGTCTTCACCGTAGCGGGGAGGATAGATATCTTGCCCCCCTGATAAAAGCAGTCCGTCTAAATGAGCTATCATATTTTCCACAGCTTCCGTATCATCCGTATACGGGAGGATAAAGGGTGTGCCGCCGGCATCGGTAACTGCACGGATATAGGCATCGTTAACACCTGAACGAAGGGGATCTGGGCGGGTATCAAAACAATTGCCGCTAATTCCGATAAGGGGTCTTAACATATGAATCGCCTCGTTTCAATTAATTTACAGTGTCAGTGATTCTAGCATAGGCTTAGGCCGTGTGTCAATGTAATAAAGGGGGAAAAATGATGCAAACCTATACGGTTGTGAATGAAAATATAATTAAGGACTTGGTCGCTATTGTAGGGAATAAGTATGTGCTGACGGAAAAGGACAGACTTGTTTTATACGGTCAAGATGAGGGGGCGGAGCGTAAAGCTTATAGATTACCCGAAGCCGTGGTATTACCGGCCACGACAGAAGAGGTAGCCGCTGTGATACAACTGGCTGTCAAATACCATATAGCCGTCATTCCCCGCGGTGCCGGAACAGGTCTTGAAGGCGGGGCTGTGGCTAATCAGTATGGAGGCATTATATTGTCGACAGAACGCATGAATGCCGTTTTGGAAATTAATGACGAGTGCCTGTATGCACGTGTCGAAGCAGGGGTTATTACAGCGGATTTGCAGAGCATGGCCGCTGCAAAGGGACTTCTTTATGCCGGGGACCCCTGTAGCGGTGACAGTTGCTTTATAGGCGGTAATGCGGCTACCAATGCCGGCGGCAATCGTGCCGTAAAGTACGGGACGACACGAGATCAGGTTTATACTGTTAAAATGGTAACGCCTAAAGGGGAGATTGTCGAATTGGGCGGTCGCCTGAAAAAGTCCTCTACCGGATATGCTTTAGAAAAAGTTGTTATCGGAGCTGAAGGGACTTTGGGAATTATTACGGAAGTTACTGTCCGGCTGGTTCCCTTGCCCCCTGTAAGCGTCCATATACTGTCTGTTTTTTCATCGGCACAGGAGGCGTTGTCACTGGTAACCGTCTTACCTAAAAATCGGATAGAGACAACTTGTCTGGAATTTATGGATAATGAATCGATACGGGCCGTAGAGCGTTTTACAGGAGAGCGACAAGTAGCGTCTGAAAAGGGTAATTATATGATCATTCAGATAGATTGTCGTAATGAAGATGAGTCTGACGATATTTGTATGCAAGTTGATGAAATATGCCGGACCTGCGGGGCCACAGATGTTTTTATGGCCGATGCCGATAAAATTTGGAGGGCACGAAAAATTTTTTCCGAAGCCTCCGGGGCAGAAGGGCCTGTCGCTATGGAAGACTTTGTTGTCCCTCCGGATTGTATTGCAGAGCTTCTTCAGGAATTGCAGAATATCGGTGAACGTACGGGGTTGTGTTTTCGCGGCGTAAGTCATGCGGGAGACGGCAATATTCATTTGGATATTTTAAGAAACGGACTGACTGATGCAGAATGGGAACGACGTCTGGCAGAATACGAAAAAGAAGCTTATACCGCCGTCTATGCCAAAGGTGGTAAGATTTCAGGAGAGCACGGTATAGGAACTGTCAGAAAGGACTTTATGTTAACGTATACGGACCCTGTGGAGCTTGAATTAATGAAGGCTCTGAAAAAGGCTTGGGATCCGGATTTAATTTTGAACCCCGGAAAAATTTTTGACATTGATGGATAAAAAAGGTAGCCCTTGCAGTATGACTGTGTGGGCTGCCTTTTATTTTGCAGGGACGCCTGTGCCGTCAAACTTCGGAATGAAGCGACTGTCGGCACTTTCTTCTTCCTGTACAAAGCCGTCTTCAATGGCCGTTGAAAACAAGTATTGCTCTACTTGTTTGTATTCGGCAGTTGTCAACGGATGAGCGATTTCCGGATACTCATGAGCCTTACCGTGCGGTGTGTACTGGCGCATAAGGCTGAATAGGACCTGGCCTTCTGAAAAGTTGGTTTCCACCCAATCTATGACTCGTTTGGAGTTTTCCGTGTTTCCCGGCAAAATAAGGTGCCGAATAATAATGCCACGCGTCAACAATCCCCGGTCATCCATCTCAAAGGGTCCGGTTTGTTCGTACATTTCTTTGATAGCTCTTGTAGCTACCCGGGGATAGTCGGAAGCGGCACCATAGCGAGTGGCTGCAGCCTCGTCCAGATACTTTAAGTCGGGTAGCCAAATTTGAATTTTGTCTTTTAAAAGACGTATGGTTTCAATCTTTTCATAACCGCCACAATTATAGATCACCGGAACCGACAAGTGGGTATCCAGACTTTCGGTTACGGCTCGTATGTAATGAGTCGGTGTGACCAGATTGATATTATGTGCTCCTTGAGAGATGAGATCGGTATAGATCTTTTTTAGAATTTCAGGGGTTACGGCAATGCCTGAATCTCGATGACTGATTTCCGCATTTTGACAAAAAACGCATTGTAAGTTACACCCGCCGAAAAAAACGGCACCCGATCCGTTTATGCCGCTAATGCACGGTTCTTCCCAATGATGCAGTGCGGCTCTGGCCACAGTAGGTTGAAAGGCTTTACGGCAAAACCCTGTTTTCAGCGGCACGGCATTTGTGTAGAGGGAACGTGCCATATTACAATTTCGGGGGCAATCATTACAAATTAAGGTCTGAGAATCTTCCATAGTCTTACCTATCCTTGTTAGCTGGTTTTCATGTTTCTTCATAAAAGAAGAGGTCGACCTTAGTATAAGGTCGACCTCTTTCAGATGCAAGGTAGTCGTATAACAAATTAGTGTACTTCTACCGTTTCTTCATCAAAGTGTTTAGCAGCGGGATCGCTGTTTTCCATTTCCTTCAAACGTTTGAGTTCGATAGCTTCTACAGTTTCTGTAGTATCATAGCTTGCCGGAACTGTCTTAGCGAGGTAGATACATTTACGAATCGAAGCAATACTGATGATAATAACGAAGACAGCCATGATTGCAGATACGCTAAAGAGCAACCATTCACCCTTCGGTAAGTAGATTTCAAACATGTTCAGGAAGTCTGCATAGAAGATAACAACCGTGAGGAATACCCAAGGGATAATCGTTACCCAGAGGTAGCGTGCCTTACCCATGCTGCAGATAACAACAGAAGATACGGCAAGGGTAATGATAGCCAGCAACTGGTTCGATACACCGAAGATAGGCCAAATGGTGGATAAGTTACCTTGAAGCACAATGTAGCCCCAAGCACCGGAGATGAGAGCGGATGCAATCAATGCACCGGGGAGCCAGTGAGGGTCGGCAAACTTCGGAACTACGCGACCGATAAGTTCTTGCAACATGTAACGACCGACACGAGTACCGGCATCGAGGATTGTCATAATGAACAATGCTTCGAACATGATACAGAAGTGATACCAGTAGTTCATGAGGTGATCAAGACCGGGAATGCTGGAGAAGATGAATGCCATGCCGACTGCCAAGGAAACGGCACCGCCCGGACGATGAGCAACGTCTTCACCGACCATATGGCTGAGCTGAGGCAAATCGACTACAGGCATGTTGAGTGCTGCAAAGTGTTCTGCTGTCGAGTTGATTGCAAAGTAGTCGTTAGGAATTAAGCTTGTTGCCGCGATTAATGCCATCATGCCGACAAAACATTCCGTAAGCATAGCACCGTAGCCGACAGGCAGGATGGAACGTTCGTTCATGAGCATCTTCGGTGTCGTACCCGTACTGATCATGCAGTGGAATCCGGAAATAGCACCGCAAGCGATGGTAATAAAGATGTACGGAATAACAGGACCCGTAATAACAGGGCCGCCGCCGGAAACAAACTGTGTTACAGCCGGCATTTGGATGGTCGGCATAACGACGATAATACCGAGAGCCAAAGCACCGATAGTACCGATTTTCATGTACGTAGACAAGTAGTCACGCGGAGCCAGTAATAACCAAACCGGCATTGCGGCAGCGATAAAGCCGTAGATAATGAGTGATACGCCAATGCCGTGAGCACTGATTGTAAAGAGAGGTGCCAAAGTGGGGCTGGCAGCTACAGACGGGCCGAGGACAACGGCGAGTAAGGTAAGGACGACACCGATAACCGTACCTTCACGGATTTTACCGGGACGTAAATAATGCATGTAAATACCGATAAATACAGCGATAGGAATCGTCATACCGATAGTAAACGTACCCCAAGGGCTGTCATGCAAAGCATTAACGATAACAACGGCCATACCTGCCATAGCCAGGATGTTAAGGAAGAGTACGGCAAGAGACGTTACCAAACCGATACTGCCGCCCATTTGGTGTTTAGCAATTTCGGCAATGGATTTACCGTCATAACGCATAGATGCAAAAAGAATAACCATGTCATGAACACTACCGGCTAAAACGCCGCCGATAAGAATCCACAATGCGCCGGGTAAGTACCCGAACTGAGCAGCAATGACAGGACCGACCAAAGGACCGGCACCGGCAATGGCTGCGAAGTGATGACCGAAAACAACGTATTTGTTTGTCGGTACGTAGTCATGACCGTCTTCAAAACGGAATGCAGGAGTTACTTTATATTGGTTTACTGCAAGCACTTTAGTTGCAATGAATGCACCGTAGAAACGGTATGCCAATACAAAGACTAATGCTGAAATAATGACTAGAAACAAGCCGTTCATATTAAGTGAACCTCCTTCTGAAAATACATATATATGTTACATTAACTATATATACCAGCTATATTATATACTACCGCCTTGAAAAGACAAGTGAAAGATAGTACGAAAGGCGACTAAAAGAGGTAATACCACATTAAATATACCATATATTGTATATAGAAATAAGAACAGGGGCGAAATTAACGATAGTGATTTGATATAATTGTATATTCCTAATGCATACGTAAGTGGATTTGTGGGAATTCCGCATAAATGGTGTACAAAAAAGGTATGGTTTGTGCTATAATAACCACAACGGTCAGTCTATTATTATTGTATTAAAGGAGATTGTAATATGATAACGAAAGTAAACAGTACAAACTATAAAGAAGTTGTAGAAAACTCGAACGTTCCCGTCCTATTGGATTTCAGTGCCGAATGGTGCCCCCATTGTCAAGCTCTTTTGCCGGTACTTAACGGCTTATCCGAAAAATTAGCAGGCAAGGTGGCTTTTGTAGCGATTGACACGGATGAAAGCCCCGAGTTGGCCCAGGCAAGGAGCATTGAATATATCCCGGCTCTCTTCGTTTATAATCAGGGAAAATACAGCGACATGTTGATTGCACCTAAAACGGAAGGAGAAGTAGAAGACTTTTTGAAGAAGAACGGCGCTTTATAGTAGCGGTGGGAGTACAACATAAAAGAGGGTCTGCAGTTCAAAATTGCAGACCCTCTTTGCATGGATGTTTTATTAAAAGTCATCGCTTTTAAAATGCCTTCAGACTCCGAGAGAAAAGCTGGTTCAGAGAAGGAAGGATTATGGTATAATATGCCGTAATAATAAGGAGGAGATGGGATGGAAAGGCTTATAGAAGAATTACGGGCCTGTATTGTCGCCCCGCAACGAAGTTTTGAAGTGCGCGTTCAAGATGAGTTGAAATACGGAGATATAAATAATCTCGACTTAATACGGACAGCATCGCGTCTGGCCGGAATTTTCGGATCTGCAAAGCCTCAACCTTTGCAAAAAGGATTGGTTATTTTTGCCGCCGACCATGCTGTAAACGGAGCAGAAAATAAGACGAAAGGGGCGGATAGCCATACAGAAGCAGAACGGATTGCAACCGGGAAGGATGAGTTGAACAAGGCGGCTCATAAGGCGGGAGTCGGAGTCCTTTTATTGGATATGGGGTTACAAAAACCTTTGACTGAATCTCCGGGTGTTCAGTCATTGCGAGTAGCGGCAGGGAGTCGTTATTTTGCCCAAGGGACGGCAATGACGAGGCAGGCAACGGAGGATGCCTTTATGATCGGTGTAGATATTGCACAACGTTTGGCAGATGAAGGCTATACGGCACTGGGCATGGGGAATGTAGGCGAACGCTGGCCGTTGACGGCTTTGGCCGTAACAGCTGTATTTTTCCGAAACCGACTTGTGACGGAACCGGAATCAACGAAACAGCGTGAAGCGGCTGAGAGATTTTTATCTCTTATAGATGAAACGGGTGTCGTAGCAGATCGACCGATTCAACTGCTGGAGCGAATCGGATCTCCCGATTTGGCGGCTATGACCGGATTTATCCTTTCGGCAGCAGAACGAAAAATACCCGTTGTTTTGGACAATGCATTGACTGTTGCGGCCTTTTTAATAGGAGAGGCTATTTGTGAAGGTGTGCGTGATTATGTGTTTACATCCGTAGCCTATGATGAGCCTGTACAGGTTATGCAGTTTAAAGGAGCCGGATTACAGGCACCGCTTGCGGGCAAGGGACTGTGTGATCGAGGAATGGGGAGTGTAGCCGGTTTGTCATACTTGGAAAGTGCCGTAACAATTTTGCATGAACAGGGTTGTAAGCAATAATAACAATCATTCGATAATCCTTGCGGATGACGGTATAAAGTGGCTGAGACGGCGGTATTACTGGACTTTGCCGCCGTTTTTTCATATAATGAATTAGATATGTATATTTAGGGAGGGCCTTATGGCGGATAGGGCGTTTTTTGATGAACTCATCGGTCATGGACAACTGAAAAAACGCTGGATTCACCTTATCGAGGAAGGTCGAGTACCACACGCTTCTATTTTTTCCGGCCCGGCAGGGACGGGGAAAACCGTGGCAGCAGTGGCTCTTGCGTCGGCTCTTGTAGGACGGAAAGTATTGCAACACATAGATTTTTCAGCACCTGACAGTATGATCCATGACGGGGAAGATGTATTTTATATAGGGCCTGAAAAATCTATGCTGAAAACCGCTCAGTTTCGGGATTTGCAGGAAATTATTTCTTTGCGGGGCAGTGCACAGGATATACGTGTTTTTATTATCGACCATGTAGAAACCATGAATGCCGAATTTGCGAATCGTATGTTGAAGACCCTGGAAGAGCCGGCAGAGGGTATCGTGTTTATTTTGATTACAGATAAACCCGCGGCTTTATTGCCTACAGTTGTGTCGCGTTGCGTCATGTTTAGGTTCGATTCGGTAGGAACGGATGAACTTACGGCAGCTTTGAAGACTCGCTATAAAGGGGATGAAGGGCTTTGTGAAGAAGCGGCTTTTTACAGTGGCGGTAATGTTAAGGCGGCATTGGACTATTTGCATGCACGGTCATCTCTTGCACCGGAGCGGGCATTTTATTTTTTGAAGACCGTCAAAGAAAGCCTCGTGCCTTTTGCCGAATGGTCTGCGTATACGGTGTCATTTCATGAATCCGAGTCTGTAGAGGTCATGCAATTTATATTGCGTATTTTACGAGATCTCTTGTTGTTGAGAGTCGGTGTCTCCATAGAAAAAATACAGTTAAAACGCTATGCCTCGAAGTTGTCGGCAATTGTATTACAATGGCCTGAGGATGAAATACAGCAGGGTATCAAAGCTGTAGAAGAGGGGCTTGAAGGCGTTTCCAGATATGTGAATATACATTTGATTTGGGATTATATTTGTCTCACATTTCTCCAAGGAAGGGGATTGTATTAGTTGATTGTAGTCGGTATTCGTTTTAAACCGGCCGGGAAGGTCTATTACTTTGACCCTGTCGGCATAGACCTGGATATACAAGACGGCGTTATAGTTGAAACCGCCAGGGGCACAGAGTTCGGTACGGTAGTTATAGAGCCGCGTGACGTAGAAGAGTCGGAGGTTGTGCAACCTTTAAAACCCATCGTTCGGCGTGCTACTACCAAGGATTTGCAGCAGGCGTCGAAAAATAAGGAACGGGAAAAAAGGGCGTTCGGGATTTGTCTTGAAAAAATTGAGAAGCACAAGTTGCCTATGAAATTAATTGATGTGGATTATACATTTGACATGGGCAAAATCATTTTTTTCTTTACGGCTGACGGTCGCATCGATTTTCGAGAGCTTGTGCGTGATTTGGCTTCCGTATTTCGTACTCGGATCGAGTTGCGACAAATCGGTTTGCGTGACGAAGCAAAGATGATCGGTGGCATGGGATACTGTGGTCGGCCGTTGTGCTGCGCCGCTTTCTTAGGAGATTTCAAGCCCGTGTCCATTCGCATGGCAAAGAGTCAAGGCATGTCATTAAACCCCACCAAGATTTCCGGTATTTGCGGTCGGCTCATGTGTTGCCTGCGGTATGAAAATTCGTTGTACACATCGGGAGAATTGCAATGTCAGTCCTGTCATAAGTGCGGTGAGCAGCAAAAGCCCCCGACAGTAGGTAAGAGAGTCATTACCGATGAAGGCCTGGGTACGGTCTTACGAGTTCATGTTAAGACTCACACGGTACGCGTTCAGCTTGAATCGGGACAGACTGTGAATGTAGCATGGAATGATGTGGCGGAACCGGAAAATGACGATTAAGCTCAATGAAAATGAGCGTCTGGATGACTTAATTCTGGACGGCATGAAACTGATTCAACGAAATGACGAGTTCTGTTTTTCCCTTGATACGGTATTGTTGGCCCGTTTCGGAGACGTCATAAAGGGTCCGACTTTGGATTTGGGAACGGGGACGGCGGCTATTCCGCTTATCCTGTCGGCTCGCGGAGCTACGGAGATTACGGCTCTTGAGCTGAATCCCGTCATGGCGGATATTGCGGCACGCAATGTGGTGCTGAACGGAAAAGAGAGCTGTGTTGTTGTTCGCAGAGGCGACTATCGCCGCATAGAGGAGCTTTTCCCGGCAGGCAGCTTTTCCGTGGTTTATGCCAATCCGCCGTACCGTGAGTTATTTCGCGGCTCATCAAGCGATAAAGACGGCGTGCGCAAGGCCAGACATGAGGAGACGGCGACACTTCGCGACGTATTGCGGGCGGCTGCTTACGCCTTGAAATTCCACGGGCGCTTCCGTATGGTGCACACGGCTCAACGGTTAGCCGAGATTCTAGCGGCTATGCGGGAGGTGGCCATAGAACCGAAGGTGCTTCGTCCCGTATACGGTCGTATTGATAAGGATGCCAAGTGCTTCCTCGTAGAAGGGATTCGCGGCGGTAATCCGGGTATGGTGCTGCAAGGCCCCTTGGTAGTACATGAAGCTGACGGGGCCTATACACAAGAGGTTTTGCATTTTTACGGAAAGGATTGACGAGGATGGCGGAAGTATTTCAAAAAGGCACCTTGTATTTATGTGCTACGCCTATCGGCAACCTGGAAGATATTACGTATCGTACGGTTCGTTGTCTTACGGAAGCGGACATTATTGCGGCTGAGGATACGCGCCATACGCGGCAGTTGCTGTCAGCCTACGGGATTGAGACACCATTGACGAGTTATCATGAACACAATAAGGGCGAAAAGGGCCCCCTGTTAATTGAGCGATTGCAGGACGGAGATATGGTAGCTGTTGTCAGTGACGCAGGATTGCCCGGTATTTGCGACCCGGGCAGCGACTTGGTGCGCGAGGCCTTGGCTGCAAGTATTCCCGTTGTACCCTTACCGGGTGCCAATGCGGGATTGACCGGTCTGATCGCCTCGGGTCTCGATACGACTCTGTTCACCTTCGTCGGTTTTTTGCCGAAGACGAAACGTCATCGCAGGCCGGTGTTGGAAGGGCTTAAAGAGTATGGCGGAACCTTGATTTTTTACGAGGCGCCGCATCGCATTGAAGGTGTTTTGGCTGAAATAGAGGAAGTCCTCGGCGACCGGCCTGCCGTCTTATGCCGTGAACTTACTAAAAAGTACGAAGAATATATTCGCGGGTCCTTGAGTTGTGTGCGACAACGGTTACAGGAGCAAGGGTGTCGCGGTGAATTTGTTGTTTTAATCGGTGCCGATACGAAGGAAATGGGTGAACTTCGTGCCGACCTTGATTATGAAAGTGTACTTCGGCAACTTTTGGCCGAGGGTACGGATAAAAAGGATGCCATTCGGATTACTGCCGAGAGGTGTCGTGTTCCGAAACGAGAGGTATATAAAGCGGCCTTACGTTTATAAGCGTACTATTGCCGTTTCGAACAGACTGTCGGCTCATTTGCCGTCAACAGGAGGGATTTATTCATGTCGAATAAAGAAAAGAAAACTTATTATATTACTACCCCTATTTATTATCCCAGTGCTAAACTGCATATCGGCCATACGTATTGCACGACAATTGCCGATTCCTTGGCCAGATTTCATCGTTTGCGCGGTGACGATACTCTTTTTATAACCGGGTCGGACGAACACGGTCAAAAAATTCAGCGGGCTGCCGAAGCACAGGGAATGAAGCCCATCGAGTATGTAGACGGCATTGTAGCCTTGTTTAAAGATTTGTGGAAGCGTCTGAATATATCTAACGATGTTTTTATCAGGACAACAGAGCCGCGCCATGAACGAGTAGTTCAAGATTTGATGCAACGTTCCTTTGATAACGGTGATATTTATAAATCCGAATACGAAGGCTGGTATTGTACGCCTGATGAAACCTTCTGGCCGGAAAACAAGTTGCCTGACGGTAAGCACGTCTGCCCCGATTGCGGACGTCCGTTGGAATTGGTAAAAGAGGAAAGCTACTTCCTGCGCCTTAATAAATATGCCGACAGATGGCTTAAATTCATTGAAGAAAACCCTGATTTCATTCAGCCTGAATCGCGTCGCAACGAAATGATTGCTTTCGTTAAGAGCGGCTTGGAAGATCTCAGTATTTCGCGTACATCCTTTGATTGGGGCATTAAGGTGCCTTGGGATCCGAAGCATGTTGTTTATGTTTGGTTTGATGCCTTGGCTAATTACCTGACAGCGGCCGGGTATTTGGAAGATCCGGAAAAATTTGATAAATTTTGGCCGGCATCCTTGCATTTAGTGGGCAAAGAAATTGTGCGATTCCATACGATTATTTGGCCCATTATGCTCATGAGTTGCGGTCTTCCTTTGCCGAAGAAAGTATTCGGACACGGCTGGCTTATTGTAGACGGCACGAAGATGAGTAAATCATTGGGTAATGTTGTCGACCCCGTACCCTTGATTGAACGGTACGGAGCCGATGCATTGCGCTACTATTTGCTAAAAGAAGTGCGTTTGGGACAGGACGGGAATTTCTCATTGCCGACCTTTATTAATCGTATAAACGCTGACTTAGCGAATGATTTGGGTAACTTATTGCAACGTACCTTGGCTATGGTCGAAAAGTATGAAGACGGCGTTGTTGCCGGTCCGACGGATAAAGAAGCGGTCGATGACGAATTGGCGGCATTGGCGGTCGAAACGGTTCGCAAGTTCGAAGCCGAAATGGACGATATGAAAATTGATGACGCTTTAAATGATATTTGGGGTCTTATCAGACGAAGCAATAAGTATATTGATGAAACCGTGCCGTGGGTTTTGGCTAAAGATGCCGACTGCGTAGGACGATTGCGTACAGTTTTATACAACTTAATGGAATCGTTACGGATTATTTCCGTTCTTGTCAGTCCTGTTATTCCTGCCAGTGCGGAAAACATGTGGACGCAACTCGGCCTGAAGAATTTTAAAGAGATTAAGCTTGCAGATGTGGCTGTATGGGGAGGCTACCCGGTAGGCACACATATAGATAAAGGAGAAGCTCTTTTCCCGCGTTATGACTTGGCGGAAGAAGTGGCGGAAGCTCCCGTTGATGAAACGTCGGCTGTCGATGTAGTGCCTGCGGCCAAAGAACCGCTTAAGCCCGAAATCGATATCGATACATTCGGAAAAACGGATTTGCGCGTCGGTATTGTTTTGGCTTGTGAAAAGGTGCCTAAGACATCAAAGTTGTTGAAGTTGCAAATTGATTTGGGCACAGAACAGCGACAAATTGTCAGCGGCATTGCCAAGTATTACAAACCGGAAGATATGGTAGGTAAACATGTCATCGTCGTTACAAACTTAAAGCCGGCTATTCTTTGCGGAGTTGAATCTTACGGTATGCTATTGGCCGCTTCAGACGGCAACGATAATTTACAAGTTATCTTTGCCGACTCCATGGCGGCAGGAAGTCGAGTACGCTAATGCTCTTTGATACACATTGCCACATTAACGATGAAGCCTATAAAGATGATCGTGCGGAAATGATGGCACGGGCATTTGAAGCCGGGGTAGGTTGTATGGTTTGCCCCGGCACGGACGTGGACACATCGGCTTCGGCGATTGAATTAGCTCGTGTTTATGATGAGGTTTACGCAGCTGTAGGATATCATCCTGAAGAGGCTGCGGCTGCGACGGACGAAGGGTTTGCGCAGATGAGGTCATGGCTTTGTCAGGAACCCAAGGTGGTGGCCATCGGCGAAGTCGGCTTGGATTACCATTGGCCCGAACCGTCTCGACAGATACAACAGAATGTTTTCATTGAACAGGTCAAGATGGCGGCGGAACTGGATATTCCTTTAATTATTCATGACCGGGAGGCACACGGTGATACGGTAGATATTTTACGTAAGTACGGAAAGGGTTGTCGCGGTGTTTTTCACTGCTATTCCGGCAGCTATGAAATGGCTAAAGAATTGATAAACATGGGTTTCTATCTCGGTTTCGGCGGTACGACGGTATTTCCTAAATCGTTAAAATTAAAGGATATTGTTGCACGCCTGCCGGAAGACCGAATTCTGATAGAAACGGATTGTCCGTATTTGACGCCGCCGCCGTATCGGGGTAAACGTAATGAACCGGCTTATGTCCGTTTTGTAGCTGATGAAATTGCCGTGTTGAGGGGAACGGACAGTGCCCATATCCGAAAGATGACGTGGGAGAACGGGAAGCGGCTTTTCGGACTTTTGTAGAGGAAAGGTATGAAAAAGAAAGATGTAAAAATTACAATCATCGATTCCCTCGGACCTAAAGGTTGTCATAGAGGGCATCGTGTAGGGGATACGTTCAGCTATGATAAGGACCGGGGACGTATTTGTCCTATGGCCATGCATGTCGCCTTTCCGTATATCGATATTTTGAGATACGGAGGGGCCATACCGGATCAACCGGAAGGAACGGCTGTGTTTTGCTGTCCCGATGTGGACGTTATCCACGTGTTTAAATTAGAACTTGAATCGAATAAATAATAAATTGACGGCGGAAGGTTGAGTCCCTCCGCCGTATTATATTTGCAAAATGTAATGCGCAAAATTGTAATAAATGCTTGCAAAAAAGTAATAATAAGGCGTAAAATGAACGTACAGAGACGTGAGGCATAAAGCGAAAATCTTTGGTAAAAGAAGGCGGTTTTATGTTGGATTTCAGGATGTACACGTTTTTGAGCGTCTGTCGCCACATGAACTTTACGCATGCAGCGTCAGAACTCCATCTTACCCAACCGGCGGTGACACAACAGATTCACTGGCTTGAACGCTACTACCGAACTAAACTTTTTTCGTATAACGGGAAAAAGTTGAGCCTTACCGGTGCGGGGAGATTACTCCGTATGGCGGCAAAGAACGTATATCATGATGATACGGTTGTGAAGCGGCAGATCGAGCAATTCCGAACGCATAGTCGCAGTTTGTTGCTCGGCGTGACTCCGACCGTTTCGGAGCATGATATCGGAGGTAAGCTTATTGAGTTTTTGCACCGATCCGGGAAAAAAGGAATTTCAGTTCGTATAGATACGACAGAAGAACTGACAAAGGCCTTGGAAGTAGGCTTTCTGGATTTTGCCGTTGTCGACGGGCCGGTAGAGGGGGACGGGATCGACAGCATGGCTTTCCATACGGAAAAACTGATTTTATGTTGCGGTAAAAGTTATGATATAGATAGAAGCATTGACTTGGAAGAGTTGAAAAGACATAAGCTACTACTTTGCGGCAGTCACCTGGGGTCGCGACGGTTATTTGAGCAGTGCCTGGCGGAGCAACGGCTTACTTTGGAATCGTCTTTTATGTATATTGATTTAGGAACCGATGAGATTGTAAAACGATTTGCTTACGGAAACTGCGGTATTGCCGTTGTCTATGAAGGGGTTGTTCATGAGGATTTGCGGGCTCGGCGATTACGACGCATACGGGTCGTGGGGATTACCGGCAAGGATTCATTCTCCTTTGTTTGGAAGGCGTCTCGGATGAGTCGAGAAGAGATTATGCGTATGTATCAGGGATATTCGGATTGCGTATGTTGAAGGTTGTAAAACAGAAAAACCGCTGTACAGAGGAAATCCGTACAGCGGTTTCTTTATGTGTAAGTCTAGTCAGAGTTTTTGTAAAACTCTTTGAAGTATTCGACCCACATGCGAGTGGGATGAGAGAGAAAGCCCTTACTTTTCCAAACCATGGCCAAGGTCCACGTAATTTTAGGGTCTACAAGGGGAACGGTTACCAGACGAGTCGGGTCGAGTCTTTTACAGATTGATTCGGGCAGCAAGGCAATACCCATTTGAGTATGTACCATTTCCCCCATAAAATCCCAGTGACTGGTTTGGCCTACAATGTTGGGGCGAGCCGATATTTTTTGATAAAATGAACGAACATAAGAATAAAGAGAGAAGCTTTCAGGATAATAAATCAGCGGTTCGTCTTTAATTTCTTGCAAGGTAATCGCCTTTTTGTTAGCCAGCGGATGATCGGGCCAAAGGACGACACGCAAATACTCCTGATCGAAAATAAAGAAGTCGTAAGGGGTATCCGCATTAATCGGCAAGGCTACGAAGCCCGCCTGAATGAGCCCGTTATCGATAGAGGAAATAACATCGTGTGAGCCTACTTCGGCAAGTTCCACTTTGATGTCCGGAAATTTTTCAGAAAAATGATGGATAAACGGAGATATAAAGGTAGAGCCGATCATAGGCGGTACACCGATGGAAACGGTGCCGGAATTGAATTGGTGCGGGGATCCCAGCTCGTCGCTGATTTGTGCCAACTGATCGATTACCGATTCCACTTTGGGAAGGAGATAGGCGCCGATTTCCGTTAACTCCACGTGCTTTCCCGTTCGGTTAAACAGCTGTACTTGCCAGTAGTTTTCCAGGGCCTTGATACCCTTACTGATAGAGGGCTGGCTGATGTGGAGTGAATGGGATGCCTTGGTAAAGCTTTTTTTGTGAGCTACTTCAATGAAGTAGGTTAATTGGAACAAATCCATGGACGAATGCCTCGTTTCTAAAATGTTACATTTATACCTAATTTCTTAAAATATTATGCTTATACATAGTACCATATTTCATAAGAGAATAAAACACCTTTTAACTATTGGCTTATAGACTAGCTTATGCAAATTTCGTCAATAAATCCGTCAAAAATTACTTAAACACATCAGAAACCTTTTCCGCTGCTTTAAGTCTCATTTCGTCCGTATAATGCACATACGTATTAATAACGGTAGAAACATTATCACCTAAAAGACTGGCGACGGTTTTAATATCAGCACCGTTAGCCAGAAGGGCAGTAGCGTATGTATGACGAAAATCATGGATGGTTTTATCTTTTACAACACGGCGAATAGCCCGGTTAATAGCTGCCGATTCAGAAATGTTTTCGGGGAACAATCGGCCGTCCTTAGAGTGAGTGCGGTAATCTTTAAGGACCTTTACTAAAGATGGCGGCATTGGAAGTACCCGATAACTACCCTTGGTTTTAAGGGGGCCAATGCGGCACTCGGACTTGCTAATGCGGACAAATTGTTTATTAATGCTGATGGTGTTATCGGTGAAATTCACATCATCCCAGGTGATCCCCAGAATTTCACCATATCGGCAGCCGGTATAGCGAGCCACGCCAATAAGAGTATATCGATATAAAGAAGTCTCTCTTAGATAAGAAAAGAGCGTATTTATTTCCTCTTTACTAAACGTCTTTACCTTACGGGCTGTAGTTTTAATACGTTCAATCGCATCGCAAGGGTTGTGAGCAATAATTCCGTAAGGATGCCTAGCGTAATTAAAAATAGTCCGCAGCCTGACTAAATACATATTACGGGTGCTGGGCGAAAGTTTGCGGTCGTTAAAAATCCGAATAATTTGGGCGTGAGTTATCTCGCGGATAGGAAGCGGCGCAATCTCGGAGAAAAATTGAATCGCAAGCCGGTAAGAAGTCCGGGTATTGTATGTAAGGTTTACACGTTCTTCAAGATACAAGGATAAAAAATCCTCGAGCGTAATAGTTTTTAAATCCTCCGGAATAAATATGGAGATCGTATTTTTTAATTCTTCTATTATATCTTGCCCATATTCTTTGGCCGCGCGACGAGTCTCAAATCCCTGTTTTGATTTTTGGCGCCACTTTTTGCCGTCTTTATACGAAACGACGACCTGGTAGCCGCCATCCTTTTTTCGTATTGTAATATTTGCCTGCACGTTCTCACACCATATAACAAAAAAAACGAGTTACCAATAGGCAACTCCTAGACATAAAAATAGGAGCAATACCTTTCGATACCGCTCCAGTAAAAAGAGTCGAACTCTTTTTGCTCTGTAGCAATATCTTAACTTATACTAAACCACTTGTCAAATATAGTTGATAATAAATTAAAAGATTTTTTAATAATATCGTTTTTTGAATAATCTCTATCCCGATAAAATCTAGCGTTTAACTCGCGAAGCTTACGAGCAATATTATCATGGACCCCAGAACTTACAACTATTTCTTTATGAGCGTATAGAGTCGTAATTATTTGGTATAATGCGACTCGCTTTAAATGCCTGGAGCGCATCTCTTTTGAAAGCCCAAGGCTAACAAATACTTTTTGCATTTCCTTATTTGGCTTCCGGTTCATTTGCGCGCGCAAATCGTTTATGATGCAATTATTGTGTGCACAGGCATTACGCAAATCTTTTACCACACGCATCAAATAGAGTCGCCTCAATAGCTCTTTTTGATTTTTGCCTTGGCTTCGATTAGCACAGAATTCGTAAAAGTGCAAATATTGTCCAAAAGATACTATTTCGACAAACACCCAAACAGGGCAGTACAGTTCACTTTTAATATATTTATTGCAGAGGTTACCACAATATAAACTGTTTTTATTTTTTTCGAGCTCTCCCTTTAATATGTCCTTGGGCTTTGAGTCCAGTTGATCTACGTATTCCATAACAACCTGGCTCCCGCTTGTTTCAGTTTCTTGCAAAACTTTCAATAAATGTACTTTTGAGAAGTGTTCAATACTAATAGCCATCTCTAAAAGGATTGCCCGTAGGCGATTATCGATAATAGCCAAATCGACTAAATCCGCAAAATCAAGATGTAGATACTTACCGTCCTCACCTTTTGTGTAGTTCTTTCTAAAAGCACGAAGTTTAAAATAGTTGTTGTTTTCCTCTAAATATCGTATTGCCTTCGTCTTGCTAAAATCGTTAAACTGGACACCCTTGCTTTCGCTATGCCTCACTTGTTCTTTGGCCGTTAAAAATTTATCGCTAGACATCAAACCACCGCCCATTTTACAATATTTTTTCACGAAAATTCAAATAAGTGATTGATTAAAATCCATAATTAATATATCTCACAATACTATTAATACGACTTACGATATCAGATACCTCGTAATTAATAGACTGGCTATCCATAGAATTTTTATTAACATCGCTAACTAAAAGAAAAGACCCATCCTGGTGCGCTAGTGCCTTACAGCACAAGAAGCGTGACGGGTACGTTAACCCCATCTTAGCACACAAGAGAAGAAAAATAAACCGATTCACACCGCCATACAAAAAATGAGGGCCTTACAAAATGTAAGGCCCTCGGCAGGCAAGCTGCTCTTTGGCAATTGGCGGCAAAGCCGCCTAGGGGGCAAGCCCCTGTCTATGACCAAAGCATATCAAATACTGATACGAATGTCAACACATTATTTGCCTGTATAAAGCCTAATTATTTCATTATCCAATTTATCCAAAGTCTCATCAGAAAGGTGTAATTTATATAACGGATGAGAAGTCTTTTTGGGAGAGATAATACGAGCCTTACTAATGGTGGTAATATCTTCCAGCCGCAAATAACTTGATTTAAGAAGATTCGGGCTGTCGCTAACAAATTTATCAAATACCTTTAAATCAGAAAGCATTTTATCAACATCTTTATGCAAAGACGATCCATCTGCCAAATTTTCTTTTATTTTATTCAAAAACGACGTGCAATTAGTATAAACAGTACTGTAACTACCTATAGCCGGAAACCCGAAAGACACCCCGGTCTCCTTAAGAACATTAGCCGCTAGAGTTCGATACGGTTTCCAGAATACAGAACGTTCTTTTTCAAAAATCAGAGTATCAAGGCAATCTCCTAACTCATGACCGATAGGCATTAAATGAGGATGCTCTTTAGAAGTAAGAGGAACAACTGTAACCTTACCGTTACTCTTAGGGCTAGAGCGAAGTGCGACAGCATAATGGTTATAGCGAAATTCGCTGTGCACGCCGTAGCCAAAATTTACAAATAAAATACTGCCGCGTTTTATATTGGGGTAACCACGCTCGATATTAGAACCTTCTTTACCGACATACCAAAAGAAAGAATTAAGCCATCCCCGTAGTTTTATGGCCTTGTCCGGGTTCTGTTTTTCAATAGATAACAACTCTTGATCAAAATTCAAATCTAACCGCCACCTTTAATAATAATTACTTGAATTATATTGTCGTACTGCACGATTATAATCAGAAATAGCTTTTTGCTTAGCTTCTTGAATACGCTCAATATCGCTGTTGGCGTCTCTTATGTATTTTTCGACGTCTCTACGATAAGACCGCATTTCATATGAGCTGGCAGTAGCCGGGTTATACGGCGCATTATACGACTTAAATTCAGGATAGCCGAAAATATCAAAATTGCTACCACCAAAAACCATTGCGTGAGACGTCCCGGCCATTACTGTAAACAGGGCAATTAACAAAACTTTTTTCATTTTATTCACTCCTAGCGGTAAAATCCGGCATTTAAATACAAAACAACGTTATCTAATCGACTATCAACATCTGAAATATCATCACTAAGCGTTGATATTTCAGACTCCAGGGAAATCGAGTTGAACGTTAGAATCCCATTTGGATTTTGATAAGATTGTCGATATTTAGCAGCGGAGAGATATTCGGACTCTTTAGTTCCAAAATCCTTTGCAAGTGTATAAGCCAGCTTTGTTTTGAAAATATTTTCTATGAACATACTGTACTTTAATATAAATGACTGTATCGATTTATCGAACAATGAGAAGCTGTACAATAGTTCTATCCTGGTGTTGTCGATAAACTTTTCTCCGTCAGGCATAAAATATCTTTGATATCGATTTATTAAGTCATAGTATGAGATTGTATTCAGAGCGTGGAGTGCGAACTCATAATCTTCGATGATTAGCCCACGGCTCTTAAGTAATTCAATTTGTTCGTCATACGTTTTAAAAGGCTTATCACAAATAGTCAAAGTAATCTCCTAATAATAAAAGAGGACCCCTCCATCTGATGATGGTGAAGTCCTCAGTGTCCCAGCCACGCAATGTGAAAAGGACAGTTCACAATCATCAATATACACTATGGAAGTATTAAATGCAATAGCTATTCATGGGTTAAAACAACAACATTCCCGACTTTTATGAGAGTGGCAGCCAGGCACCTTGTATGTGAGTTATTGATACAGTGAATCTCTGATTTTCTTCATTTCTTCGGGCGTATAAAACTGAGAGGATACTGAGTAAGTCTGCTTTTGCCCGTTCTTCTTTAAGACCTCAAAGTTCCACACCTGTTGAGCAAGTCTGTTCTGCCCGAGAATGATAGTGTCAATCTGCCCTGTGGCTTTGTTTTTCGGAATTTTTTTCCCGTTGATTTTGAGAATAATATCACCGACTTCTAACCCTGCCTGCGCCATCGGCATTCCTGGGGTTACTTCAGTGAGCGCGTATCCTCCTTTTTCTTTTTTCGTAGCGAGGTCAAATCCAAAACTGTATAGGCCGTCAAATTTCTCTTTTATCCATGCTAGGTCTTGAACCTCAACTATCGGCGGCAGTGGCCGCGTAAAATTTGCTCCGGTAGCTGCCGAGCGAGTTTCTATAATACTGCAGTTTACACCTACTCCATTAGGCGCGTCAGTGAATGTGAAGGCATGCTTGTCTTCGACCGCGATGGGTATTTCGCCGAACAGCCCCGCGCCGAAAGTGCTGTTAGTTACAATAGTTATGCCGTAGTCCGTCGAAGACTCAATAGTGAATGGCTGCCCGCTCTGGGCTGCCATCTGAACAATCGAATCGCGAATTTGCTGGGTGGTTGCGTTTTTTATAACGGTGTAATACGCCATAGAATTCAAAGGTAACACCAGAGACATAGCAAGAGTAGCCAATAAAGTTTTTTTAAACATATGATTATCTCCTTTTATATTTAATCTATTTTACTTTGTTTTATAATAGCCAGTCCTAAAATTTTGAAATCATCACAAGTTGATTCATTAAACTGGAGAGGTGCATATTTAGGGTTCTATGAGATAAGGATATCCCCAAAAAGTTGTTTTATGAAAGCCCTTAATACAAACTCTTTCATACTAAGCTTCGGAAAAACCGGTGCGCAATTGGCCTCCGATATTTTTAAAGTTTCCCCCTTAACTCAACGACTTTCCCCAGGATCTGAACGGGAAGGTCGTTTATTTCTTCATTAGAGTAAAAGTGTGGCTCATATACACTTATGTTTGTAGCAATAAGCGTGATACCAGTGGACATTTTTTTTATCTTCTTAACGGTGGCTTCATCGCCATTAACAAGTACGATTGCAATATCTCCGGACTCAACGTCGTCTTGTTTACGAACGATAACAACGTCACCTTCAAGCATCCGTGGCTCCATAGATCGGCCGCGAATCTGCAAGGCGAAGAACTCCCCCGTTGCCGCAAGCTCCGGTGTGATTTCTTCGTAATCCAGAATCTCCTCGACGGCCTCTAAGGGCACCCCCGCTACGACTCTGCCAAGTACAGGGATTTGGACTCCTTTGGGGTGAGTATTGTTGATTTTAATTTTCTGGGAAGGGTCAATGGATCTTAAAAGAACATCTAAATCCATTTCAAGCCCATCGGCAATAGCCTTCATGGTATCAATAGAAGGCACGATGGGTTTGTTTGAACGAGTGTTTTTGCCGCGTTCTATTAGTGATATATATGCCTTGCTCAATCCAACTCGTTTCCCAAACTCTTCCATACTCAGCCCATGGCTTTGGCGATATTCTCTAATTAAATCTCCTATATTCTCCATTAGATACCTCGCTTTCTATTAATCAGATTGTACAGCATGATAAACAAATTTACAAGATTTATGTTTAACATTGTTGACAATTATAGTTTATCATGTTAAACTTGTGACAATCAAAGGAGGTGAGTAGATGGGAATACCTAATCGGTTAAAAGAGGTAAGAGAAGCGGCCGGTCTAACCCAGGCCGAATTAGCTCATCAAGCACACGTAGCTAGAACAATTATTGTTGGAATAGAGAATGGTTCAATAAAGGTTGTTAGAACCAACACTTTAACTAAAATAGCTGATGCGCTTGACGAAAGACTATGTTCTATTTTTTTTACAGAATAAGTTTAACATGATAAACAAAATATAAGAAAAGGAGAAAAGAAGATGGAAGAAAAAGAAAAAGAGCTTCGTATGGACGAAGCTCCGTTTAACAGCAGGAAACACTTGAAACTGTTACATCTTTACATCGGAATCATGGAAGAAATCGTGGAAGTCACACAAAAGCATCTTTGTGAGATTGATGCCGAGCAAGAACGCCTGAATTTGATATATTCCTTGGCTGATAAAGGTATTCGTGAAGAGCTACTGAAACTGGCTCGACACAACTTTAAATAGTGTTTCCGTTTCCGTCCCCTTACGGGGTAACGGTAATTAAATCGGACACAGAGATCAGGTCTATGCATAAAGGCCCGGCAAGTTTCCGTCCCCTTACGGGGCAACAGTAAACCAATTTAAATAAGAAGCTTTCCGGTTTTTTTTAACAACCGGGGGACCTTACAAGTCTCGAGGGGTTTGTAAGACATAAACGTTAAATCTCCAGTTAGGCTCGGAGTGGATTGTATTTTCAATGGGTCTGGACCGAAAGCCGCAGAGCTCCATGGCTTCGGTAAAACACCGGGAGGTGATGCGCTCCTCGGAGCGCACTGCATGAATAAACGGCTGCATAAGCCCGTACGCAGATACGTAAGGGTTAATACTGGAGCGAATCGTAAAGTGCGACTTGATGTATTTAATCAAGGCACGCTGCATCTCAGGGGATAAATCCCTAAAGTGGTAAACCCTTACCACCATAACCACCTCCCATACGGGCATTATACCGTGAAACCATAGTGATTTACAAAATGAAAGGAGATAAAAAGGATGGAAAAAACTAATTTTATTGATTATCTTCGCTCGATGTTAACAGATGACCAGATTGACGTATTAGCCCGGAACTTGGGAAAAAGCCATATCAGTTTTTACGGCCCCGGGTTAGGTAAGACAAAGCTGGTAGAAACCCTGCGTAACGCATGGTTCAAAAACGTCTACGCTCCCGAGGATTGCGATTCTATTCGTTCGGGGTGTATGGCGGTCTGCAATCATGAAGGCGCCATTGCTCTATGCATGAAAAAAGAATCGTTCTGCACGCCTTTACCGAACGACTCTTTTTCTAGAAATGAGATTACCTCAAGTCTCGAGGCTTTTTTAAGACATAAACGTTAAATCGCCACAACGGTGTTATTACTGATTAGCGAATTAAAGAGAGGAGATTAAAACATGAAAATCAACGTAACTGTAAACACAGATAATGAAAAGGCCATTAATAAAGCCGTTGAAATGCTCAAAAGAATAGAGAAAGCGTACGACGTAGAGTGCACACTTTCTCTGAATCTGATGACTAGAAATCTCTACAACAGCTCATCAAGTTTGTAGTACACATAGGAGTCGTCGAGGGTTTTCAACGCCTCTTGTGATGCGTGTTTAGCTTGAAGATGGTCACGGATTTCTTCAAAGTTTTTATGTTTAGGAAAATCCGGGTCTCGTAGCGCATCTTGTGCTAAATCGCCAATGGGCCTATCAACGCCCCTGAACAAAACTAACCACTCATAAAACGACAATGCAGGTGTTTTTTTCAACTTGATCACCTCCTTATACCCAATAGTGTACCCCATAACGAATCACAAAACTATATGTAAAGCTATCAGATATTAAAAAGGAGGCCTAATAATGTGAAAGAGAAAAAAGACGTTATGTCTGTAAAAGATGTATCGGAATACTACGGAGTATCTCAATCAGCTATATATAGGCTAAGAGACGAAAATAAACTCCACCAATTACCGCTACCCGGCGTAAAGTTCGGTCGTCAAGAAGTAGAGGCCTTAGCTGGTATTGAGTGGGAGTACTCAGCAACAGGATACAGACGGCTAAAAGAAAAAAACTGCCGCCTGGAAGCGGAAAACGAAACCCTTAAAAAGAAAATTAAAAAAATCACCAGTGAGCTGCTGGTGATAAGCGGAGATCTATAGAAAGGAGAAGCCATGGAACCTTTAAAAATAAAGATAAAAAAGACTCACGACCAGGCCCGCTTACCCCTTATTACACAAGGGAACGCCTGCTTCGACTTCTACGCACTGGAAGACACGGAGATTAGGTCTATGCATAAAGGCCCGGCAACTTTCGTCCGAACAGGACTTGCCTTTGAAATTCCTGAAGGCTACCACATGAAGCTTTTCATGCGAAGTAGCTATGGAGCGAAAAAGAAAATATTCCTTGCCAACTGCGTCGGGATTATCGATAGCAGCTATCGAGGAGAAGTAAGAGGAATCTTCAAGGCGACAACAGGAAGAGATTCAACGAAATGGATACGAGCCGGAGAGCGATTCATGCAGGGCCTTATCGAAAGGAACATCCCCGTAGAGTTTGAAACGGTGGATGAATTAAGCAAAACCGATCGTGGCAAAAGCGGATTCGGGAGCACCGGAGAATAAGGAGGAAACTGAAATGGTAAATACACTGGTAAGTATTACGTGCGCGATTGTAATTGCCTGGGCGTTATGGATAGCGCTCGACATAATTCAAAAAGGAGGTAAGCGTTGAAAGCGATAACCCTACAAAAGCCGCCTGATTGGGTTAACAGGCGATACTACGAAATCAGAAACAGGCCGGTAAAAAATCCCGAAAGCATCCGGTTCACTTATAAAGACGCCATAGAAGTTATTTTTGGCGCAATAATGGCCTATTTGTTTATAGTAGTTCTCGCTGTGATGTAAAGGTGTAATGAGATGAATTGCGAGAACTGCCCCAATAAAGATTATTGTATCCCTGATGAATGCATAGAAAAATGGCCGCTCCCTGCAGCATTAGGAAGCGACCAAAGCAAAGAAATATAAGAGGATACAAATATTATAACACAAAGGAGAATGTACATGAAATACGTAGGGGTAACACACAACTTTAACAGCATGGATTATACGGACATTACGAGGTTCAGTATAGGAAACATATACTGGTTCAAGTTCTATGAAGACGACCTCGGGCCGTTAGATGACGTTAGCATCGGGCAATATGTAGTCGTAGACACATGCCGGGGCTTAGCCGTCGGCCGTATTGTTAAGAAGTCGGACGGGGGTATTAACTTAGCACTTAACGCGGGCATGAGCGAGGAGGACGTAACTCGTCAAGTTGTCGACGTCGTGAACATCGAGCATATAGTAGCTCGCAATAAAATTATTAAGGAAGTCGGTAAAGCCGAAAAAGCTATGTGCGACTGGATTAACAAGAACAGCATAGAAGATGTATATGCCATTCTTGCGGATCAGTCGGTTGAGTTTAAGGACTTGCTTTATGCTCGCGACCAATTAGTTAAGAAACTTGAAGCTGAAAAATAGGAGGCATATGAAACTATGTTAAAAATCACCTTTGAAGGAAACGCGAAATCAGTAATGTTTGAAATGAAGGCTCTCGTAAACGCGTTAAGCACTAACGGAAAAGAAGTAAAGGAAGTCTTTACGCCGGTACCTGAACTGGCCGCAGAAGCGCCGAAGAACTGGACCACTCAGGACATACAGCCCGAAGAGCCGGAAAAGGAAGCAGCTATCCCCACGGAAGATCCGATGGCAGCCGTACCCATTGCCGCCGTCAAAGAATATAAATTAGAAGAGCTGCAAGTAGCAATGCAGCCCTTCATCAATACAAAACTTGCGGAACTTCAAGCCCTTCTTGCCAAATACAAAGTTGTGAGCCTGGTCGATCTCCCGAAAGACCAATACGGCGTATTTGCAGCTGACTTACGGGCACTGGGGGCGCAAATCTAATGCCGACTCAACACGCATTATTATCCGCAAGTAGCGCGCACCGGTGGCTGCACTGCACCGGTAGCCCGCTTCTTGAAAAAGAATTCCCCGATACTACATCGGTCTATGCACAAGAAGGTACGCTTGCGCATGAGCTTTGCGAACTGAAACTTAAGAAGTATACGACTGTAATGCCTAAGGGAACGTATACAAGAGCGCATAACAAGATAATGAAGTCTGAGCTGTGGCAGAACGAGATGGAAAGTACGTCAGAGACATACCTCGAGTACGTTAAAGAAATTATGCTGGCGTGCGAAATAGCCCCTGCTGTACTTATCGAAAAAAGAGTTGACTTTAGTCGCTACGTCCCCGAGGGCTTCGGGACGGCCGACTGCTTAATATTAGCCGGCGATACGCTGCACGTTATTGATTACAAACATGGTAAGGGTGTTGTCGTCGATGCAGATCATAATCCGCAAATGATGCTCTACGCTCTCGGAGCGATGGACGAGTTGTCATTATTGTACCGCTTCAAATCGGTCCATATGGTTATCGTACAGCCTCGAGTTAACAACATATCAGAGTTCACGATGTCAGCCGAAGACCTTAGAAGCTGGGGCGAGTCCGTCGTAAAGCCGAAGGCCGAAGCGGCCATATCGGGCAACGGAACGTTTGAAGCGGGTGATTGGTGCCGCTTCTGTCGAGCTAAGCAGCAGTGCAAGACGAGGTACGAGTCGAACGACTCATTATATCCTGAGCTGTCAGCACAGCACGACCCGAGGCTTATTACCCTTGACGACCTCGGCGAGTACCTGAGGCGTGGCCGTGATATGGCTGCCTGGCTCGAAGATATGAAGGAGTATGCGTTATCCGAGTCGTTGGCCGGCGCGGATGTACCGGGATGGAAAGCGGTTGAAGGTCGGGGCAGTCGAGCATTTACCGATACAGATGAAGCGATCGATATTCTCATTAAGAACGGCATCGATGAAAGCGTTCTCTACGAACGCCGAGTTTTGACACTGGCTCAAATGGAAAAGGCCGTTGGTAAGAAGGCCTTCGGTGAGATTGTTGGGAATCTCGTCGTGAAGAACCCTGGTAAGCCGACCCTTGTAGAAGAATCCGATAAAAGACCCAAAATCACTAACCAGCCGACAGCGGCTGACGTATTTAATTCTTAATTCATGGAGGTATCTATTATGTCATTTACACCGAAAGCAACTGAAGTATTACTCAAGAATGCTCGTCTGTCTTATGTTCATATCATGGAGCCGCACACGGCCCCGAATCAGACAAAGCCGAAGTACTCAACTACGATTCTCTTACCGAAGAGCGATGTTGCCCAGAAGCAAGCTATCGACGCAGCCATTGCCGCCGCTGTTGAAGAAGGCCGTCAGAAGTACGGCGCGAAGAGCGTACCGGCTAAGCCGAAGACCCCCGTATGGGACGGTGACGGCTACACTCAAAATGGTAAAGAGTTCGGTCCTGAAGCGAAGGGCCACTGGACCTTTACCGCATGGCAAGACCCTAAGTATAAGGTTGAAGTCGTTGATATGACGGGTGCACCGATTACCGATCATACGCAAGTTTACTCTGGTATGTACGCCAACGTTCTTGTGACGTTCTATTACTACGATAACCAATCTCAAGGTATCGGTTGTAGTCTTGGACCTGTGCAGAAGGTTCGTGACGGTGAATCTTTTGGCGGCGCACCCGTCCCGGCGGCGTCGGTATTCGGAGCGCCTCAAGGAAGTGCTGCCAACGTATACGGCGGTGCAGACGCCGCTCCGCAGGTTAATCCTATCACCGGTCAACCGATGTAACCGCTATGCGGCACTTAAACATAGACATAGAAACGTATTCGCCGAACGACATCTCGTTCGGCGTTTACAAATATTCCGAATCCGAAGAATTCGAGATATTACTATTTTCTTACGCGTACGACTTCGGGGAGGTTCACGTTGTAGACCTGGCGTCAGGCGAGACAATACCCGATGATGTAGTCCTTGACCTTAAAAGAGACGAAGTCATAAAGCATGCATATAATGCGCAATTCGAGATCACCTGCTTAAATCGTGCCGGGTATCAGACCTTCGTCGAACAATGGAGATGCACGATGATTCATGGGGCATATCTGGGCTATCCGATGGGCCTGGCAAAACTAGGTAAGGCTTTGGGGCTTACTCAAGACAAGATGAAGGATAAAGCAGGGGCAGCACTTATACGGTACTTCTCTGTGCCGTGCAAGCCGACGAAGAAGAACGGCGGCCGTACTCGCAATCTGCCGAAACACGATCCTGACAAGTGGGCGGCCTATATCTCGTATAACAAGCAGGACGTTATCACTGAGATGGAGTGTTACAGAAGACTGTCCGCGTTCCCTGTCCCTGAAGAGGTCGAAAATCAGTGGCAAATCGACATTCGTATGAACGCTACGGGTGTCGGCATTGACCGGCAGCTGGTAGAAGGAGCCCTTACAATCGACGAAGAGAACAAGAAGGTACTTCTGGAAGAGGCCTACGAGCTGACGGGCCTCAGTAATCCGAACAGCCGTAACCAACTGCTCGACTGGCTCAATTCGAATACGAATCTTGAGCTCGAGAAGCTTACGAAGGACTCAGTGGCAGCGGCTATGGACAGCGCCGATGACCTGGCGAAGAAGGTGCTTACTATTCGCAAGAAGCTCGCCAAGTCTTCCGTATCGAAGTACGAGATGATGGCAAGCGCTACGGGTAATGACGGCCGTCTGCGAGGCACGCTACAGTTCTACGGGGCGAACCGAACCGGACGGTGGGCGGGACGGCTCTTACAGGTACAGAACCTTCCTCGTAACTACATTACGAACCTCGACATCGCTCGTGACCTCGTCAAGGCGTCTAATCGAGTAGGCCTAGGGCTCTTATTCGGAGATGTCTCCGATACGCTCTCACAGCTCATCAGAACGGCCATTATCGCTAAGGAAGGATATACATTATGTGTAGCTGACTTTTCAGCGATTGAGGCTCGTGTCATTGCCTGGCTGTCAGGTGAGACCTGGAGGCAGAAAGTTTTTGCTGAAGGCGGCGATATCTACTGCGCGTCCGCTTCTTCGATGTTCGGAGTCCCCGTCGTGAAGCACGGCGTAAATGGACACTTAAGGCAGAAGGGAAAAGTAGCAGAACTGGCCCTGGGTTATCAAGGCGGCGTAAACGCGCTTAAGGCCATGGGGGCCTTGGATATGGGGCTCACTGAAGAAGAGCTGCCGAATATCGTAGAGCTCTGGCGGCAGGTGTCTCCGAAGATTAAAGAGCTCTGGTACACCGTGGAAAAAGCGGCCGTGTATACGGTTACGACCGGTAACCCGATGACGATTGACCACGGCATCGCCTTCCGTCTGGAAGTCGACCCGTTCTACGGCTATCGGTATATGACGATTGAGCTGCCGTCGGGGCGTAAACTCTTCTATCCTGATCCGCACATCAAGCTGAACAACTTCGATAAAGAAGCGGTACACTTCAAGACGCAGCTTAATAACGCCTGGGTTACTGAATCTACCTACGGCGGAAAACTCGTCGAAAACATCACACAGGCCGTCGCTCGTGACTGCTTAGCTCTTACGCTGACGCGGTTATCAGGCAACGGCCTACCGGCTATTATGCACATCCACGATGAAGCGGTTATCGAGGTGCCGAAGGACGAGGCGGACGAGTATCTTGATATCGTCGAGAAGACGTTTGCGCTCCCTATCCCGTGGGCTGAAGGACTAGTGCTTACAGCCGCAGGATTCACCAATGATTACTACATGAAGGACTGATAGATATGAATATCGACAAAAAAATATCAATCAGCATAGGTGCGAGCCGGTGGTCTATGCAGTGGACGCAAACGACGATGCTCTGGTCCGAACTGTGCGACCGCTTAAAGGCCCCCGTACGAACGAAAGAGACAGTCGAAGAGTACCACAAGATGAAGAAGGCCGACCAGGGCAAGCTCAAGGACATCGGGGGTTTTGTCGGCGGTACCCTTAAGGGCCTTCAACGTAAGGCGATTAACGTCACAGGTCGTGACCTCATTACGCTTGACCTTGACGCCATTAAGCCCGGTGACACGGACAATGTCGTGCGTACGGTTGATAGTCTCGGTATGTCGTACGCTATCTACTCAACGAGGTCCCATACGGAGCACCGTCCGAGGCTACGGGTGGTCGTACCGACGGATCGAACGATGACCGTTGACGAATACGAACCGATAGCCCGTAAACTGGCGTCTCTCATCGGTATCGGTATGTGCGACGGCACTACGTTTGAGGCATCCAGGCTTATGTACTGGCCGAGTTGCCCGAAAGACGCGCAGTACGTTTACCACATTGGCGATAAACGCTTCCTCTCAGCAGACGGCATGCTGGGGCTATACGATGATTGGCACGATGTACGGTCCTGGCCGCAAGTGCCGGGACACGAAGCGTCACAGCGTGAACGGCAGCTCTTAGCTAAGCAGGGGGACCCTAAGACGAAGCACGGTATCGTCGGAGCCTTCTGCCGGGTCTACAACATCCGTGAGGCTCTTGATGAGTATTTACCGCATGCGTATACAGCTGTTGAAGGCTCGTCAGACCGACTGACCTTTGCTACAGGCTCTACCGTAGCCGGGGCGATTATCTACGACGATGACCAGTTCTTATATAGCCATCACAACACCGACCCGTGCGGCGGTCAACTCGTGAACGCCTTCGACTTGGTGCGGCTTCACAAGTTCCACGATCTGGATGAGACGGCCAAAGACGGTACGCCCGTGCATAAGCTGCCGTCTTATTCGGCGATGAGTAAGCTTGCGATGCAAGACAAGTCGGTTGTCGCTGAGCTTAACGCCGCCAGGGCCCAAGAGTCGGCGCAGAACGTATTCGCTGACCTTATTAGCCAAGAAGAAAAGGGCAAACAGGAGCTTACGGACCTTAGCCCGAATGCCTTAACAGATGTCGAATGGATGAAGACATCAACGTTACGGTACGACGATAACGGACGGGTCAAACCGACGCTCGATAATATGCTGAAAATCCTCGTGCACGACCAGGCGCTTTCGGGACGAATCGCTTTTGACCGTTTCGCGTCAAGGTACGTAGCTAAAGGGGCGCTACCGTGGAATATGACACCCGGCACTAGGCTTTGGACAGATGCCGACGATGCAGGATTACGTTGGTACTTAGAGAACAAATACGAAGTTACAGGCCGTGATAAAGTCCAAGACGCGATGATCATGTGTGCCGAACAAAATGGGTTTAATGAAGTCCTGGATTACTTGAACAGCCTTAAATGGGATGGCATAGAACGACTCGATAGACTATTTATCGACTACCTTGGGGCAGAGGACAATGTCTATACTCGTGCCGTAGCCCGTAAATCCCTCACAGCAGCTGTAGCACGGGCCTATGAGCCCGGGTGCAAGTATGACACCATGCCGATACTGGTCGGGCGTCAGGGAGCCGGTAAGAGCACATTAATTCGAACGATGGGTAAGAAGTGGTACGCTGATGGCTTATCAACTTTTGAAGGTAAAGAGGCTGCAGAAAATATTCAGGGCAAATGGATTATCGAAGCAGGCGAAATGGCAGGGTATACAAGAGCCGAAGAGAACGCGTCAAAGCAATTCTTATCGCGGCAAGTAGACGTGTTTCGCCAGGCGTACGGTAGAAGGACTCAAGAGTACCCCAGACGCTGCGTATTTTTCGGAAGTTCTAATCAGTATGAGTTTTTAAAAGATATTACCGGTAACCGTAGGTTTTGGCCCATAGACATCGAGGCACAGAAACCTACGAAGAACGTATATGTGAATCTTCCTGGTGAAGTAGACCAAATCTGGGCGGAGGCCGTCGTGAGGTACAAAAATGGTGAGTCACTCATTATCGAGGACAATGAAGCGGCCTTAAAGATAGCAGAAACAGCACGAGAGGCCCATATGGAGTCTAATTCTAAGCAAGGCCTTATCAATGAGTTCTTATTACAAAAAGTACCGAAAAACTGGAACACGATGAGCCGATCGGCCAGACGTACGTACCTAACCATGGGCTGCCATACGCCTGATGAGGATCTTGAATACAGAGACCGTATATGTGCGGTAGAGGTCTGGTACGAATGCTTTGGCCAAGATCCGGCACGAATGAAGAAAACCGACACAAGGGAAATAAACCAAATCCTACTGGACTCGCCGTATACGCAAGGTGGAAATCATAGAATGAGATGTGGTGAATACGGTCAGCAACGAGGATTTCGGCTTAATCAAGGGGTTATGGAATCAGCAAAATAATCCATGTCGAGGGCTGTTGACATTCTACTAAAAAAGCGTTGACATTCTCAATTAAACGTTGACATTCTCAAAAAAATGTCAACAAACTTTTGTTGACAAACTTCTATAATGTCAACGGAGATTGTCAACGAGAAAAACAAGTTGTCATCTAGCCTTATAGGTATTTGTGTACAATGTTGACATTATTTAATAAAAGGGTAAATAGAAGGTAAATAAAGAAATATATATACCTATACGCCCTTTATACGGGCCCTCATATACGCGCGTGAGCAAAAATGTACACAGGCAAAATGGGAGGTAAAAAATGCTGGAAAGAGACATCGAGAAAAAATTAGTGGCAGGCGTGAAAAAGTTGGGCGGTCGGGCCTATAAATTTGTATCACCCGGTAACATTGGAGTACCTGACCGAATCGTCATATGGCCCGACGGCAGTATCGAATTCATCGAGCTTAAAACAGCAAAGGGGCAGTTGTCGAAAACACAGGCCACACAGATTGCCCGACTGCAAGCGATGGAGTGCAACGTACATATCCTGTACGGCATGGACGCCGTGAGTGCGTATCTCAATGTGAGGTCAATGAAACATGGAGTTTAAGCCGCATCCGTATCAAGCCTATTGCATTGATCGGGTTATCAAGCAGCCGAAGATAGGGCTCTTCCTAGATATGGGCCTTGGGAAAACCATCATCACGTTACAGGCAATATACGAACTAAAGTATAACCGCTTTGCCGTGAAGAAGGTCCTTATCATTGCCCCGAAGAAAGTAGCCGAAGCAACATGGCAACGAGAAGCACGAAAGTGGGACGGAGTTGGAATCCTTCGAATTTCAACGGTCCTGGGGAGCCTTAGTAAGAGAGTAAAGGCCTTAAACACTCCGGCCGATATCTACATCATCAATCGGGATAATGTGACCTGGCTGGTCGACTACTACAAGAATGACTGGCCGTTTGATATGGTAGTGGCCGATGAGTCCAGCAGCTTTAAAAACCATGCGGCAAAACGATTCAAGTCGTTAGCCCATATGTATAACCACATCAAACGAATGGTACTTCTTACGGGAACGCCTACACCTAAAGGGTTGATTGACTTGTGGGCGCAAATCTATTTACTGGATCGAGGGCAGTCCCTGGGACGAACATACACGAGCTTTAGGGAGCACTACTTTATACCCGATCAGCGGTCACAGACGGTTATCTACAGTTACAAGCCTAAAGATACGGCAGAAAGGGATGTACTTAGAGCCATATCTCATCTGTGTGTATCTATGAAATCGGAAGACTATCTGACGCTACCGCCTGTTATTGAAGATATCGTACCGGTGCAACTATCGCCGAAGGCACAACGAGATTATGACGAGATGGAAACACGGATGGTACTGGAGCTTGTCGAAAGCGGCGAAGAAATTACAGCCGTATCGGCGGCAGCACTATCAACGAAATTACAGCAGCTGGCAAACGGTGCAGTATACGATGAGCTTCGCAACGTACATGAGATACATGATTGCAAGATTGAAGCATTCAAAGAACTGATTGAACAGCTATCTGGCAAGCCGGCACTGGTGTTTTATAACTTCAAGCATGACCTAGACCGCTTGAAAAAGAGCTTTGCTAAATCAAGACTAGTCGTGAAGGAGCTTAAAGGAGCGACGGAAGAGCGAGAATGGAACGAAGGAAAGATTGACGTTCTACTGGCACACCCCGCGTCAACTGCTTACGGCCTTAATCTTCAAGACGGGGGCAACCACGTTATATGGTTCGGGCTGAACTGGAGCCTTGAATTATATCAACAGGCCAATAAGAGGCTACACCGCCAAGGCCAAAAAGAGAAGGTCATCATTCATCATCTCATCAGCATCGGGACTCGAGATGAAGACATGATGGAAGCGTTGAATCGTAAGGCCGATGCACAAGAATATGTACTACAGAGTCTAAAGGCACGAATTGATAAAGTAAAAGGAGAACAAAAACATGGATAAAGTACAAAAGAAACTGGTACAAGGGATATTCAAATTGTGGGAGACCGCACAAACCGACGAGAGCTTGAAGTTCTACAATCAAGAGTTTCCGGATATCGGATACGTGGCGGCGACACCGCATGTGTTAATACGGTTGCCGCTAAGATGTCCGCAGCCGTTTCAACCGTCTCGTGAAGACATCCGCATTCGTAAAGGTATGCTGGACTTAATTAATGGTGACAAAGCCGAGATGGCCTTTGACACAGGTGAGACCAAGACCGTTAATCGCAACACTGTCGTAAAGAAGATTGCACACGGCACGGAAGGCAGTGCAGTATTTGTGGCCAAAGCGATGTGGTCATACGTACCGTCGTCGGTTAAGTATATCGATGTCTATGATAATCGGGTTGTGCGGGTGTATGTAGCTGGCGAAGAACTTCCCGTAGTTTTAATTGCCCGTTTCCAGGAGAGAGGCGTTAAATAATGACGACGATATCAAGAAGCCCTATAAACGGACAGATAGAATCAATGGACGAGATTAAAAGCCCGAACCATTACACCTGGCGGGGTAAGGAGTGCGAAGAGATTATAGGGGATATTACGCAAGGTGCAGAAGGCAAGGAAGCGTACTATCTAGGGGCTGTCGTGAAGTACCTATACCGATACCCCAAGAAAGGCACGCCTTTAAAAGATTTGCAGAAAGCCAGACAGTACATTGACATGTTGATGGTCCTGAAAGGAAACGCTGATGATTAGGAATACTAAAAATCTTATCGAATTTTGGCTTCTGTGTGGTTTTACCATAGCCGTTAGTATAAAATTGTAGCCTTGGCCATAGCAAACGCGTTATGGGCGTATATTAACGAAGAATTATCGATATTGGATGTAGTAGTCGCCACGATGGGGCTTGCTGTTGAAATATTAACCCTAAAATTTGTGTTGTGGATAACAAGATAAGGAGAGAAAAACATGGAAAACAAATTACTGCAATTAAAAGAAGCGGAGCTTTGTGCTACCGAGATAATTGTAAAGATATCTGCTACAGCCATTGCCGTTGCAAGATGTGAGATTGAGCCGGATAACGCAGGCGCGATAAAAGAAGCGATAGGGGTCCTTCACGCAAAAACCAATGAAATGCTGACCCTTTTAAGCAAGGAAGTGGAAGCCAATGAAAATTCTTGATGTGTGCTGCGGTGACAAACGGGGCAAAACGCATTGGATTGTATTTGCGAAAGGGTGAGAGCTATGAATTTTATTAGAGAAAATGGTATTGTGATCGAATTTGTAATTCGGACGTTTTTATTGGTGGATTTTGCAACGATAATTCTAATTTTTCTTGGTTTATGTATTAACCAAGAGGCCGGCGTTTACATGACCTTATTTTATGCCATGGCGTTGGGGGCTTTACTTTATGCCGGCATTGCTAAGTTCCTGTTTAACCTTGTCAAGCATTGGGAAGAGGCACGAAATGACGGCTAAAGAGTATTTGGAATACGTTCGAAGTCTGGATACTCGATTACGAATAAAGGAGCTTGAGATAACGCAACTGCGGAACGATATTTGTAGCATACAGGCGTTGGACTATAGCAGGGATAAGATTACCGGCGGCAGCCCGATTGATATATCGGGGAAAATTGTAAGACTCGATGAGCTGATTCGTAAGGCAAACGAGGACTGGGATAGGCTAATTGACGAAAGGGAAAAGGCAAAGCGCCTTATTGCAGCGATTGAAAGCGAAAAGCAGCGAGAAGTATTAACGCGAAGGTACATCTCTAATGAACGCTGGGAGGCGATAGCGTTTAGCATGGGGATTTCATGGCCGAGTACGCATCGGCTGCACCACCGAGCACTAAAAAATTTTCAAAAATATTTAGGGGGGGGGGTACTAAAATGATACACTCTTGACATGATATAGTGTATTCGTAAAGAGTGCGGAAAGGCCTACGGGCCCCCGTGCGAGTATGGGGCAGTCATCCCTGCGGGGACCTGTTCGATGAGGGCTGCTGCGGTAGCCCTCAACTACTAATTTCAACGTAGTTTTATTTACAGCCGAGGCGGCGTCTATTGTAGGCGTCGCCTTTGCCGTTTGCTTGTGTAAGCCGTAACAAAGAAACAGCCCCAAGTCGTTATGACCCAGGGCTGTTTCTTGAGAGATGAAGATGCAAATGAAGTGATCCATGTCTTACTTGGTATCATGGCATTCGAAATTCATCTCGAGTATATATCTAATTTTAGAAGCTGTAAAGTATTTCATCGGATAGGTTGTGAGCGATGAAGATACTACATGTAGAAAATTCTTGTATAAAAGAGCGCGAGAAATGACATGTGGTGTAGTCTATTCTTATTTATCAAAGCGCAATGCTATTTGGTAATTAGTAATCTAGATACATGATTGAGGCGTCGTATCAAGGAGAGTCATGGTAAATCAAACGAAAGTACAATGCTGTCGCAGGTCCTGCTTAAACAATCATAAAGGTGTATGCTCTGCTAACGTAATACATATCGGTGGGACAGGTGCGTGCAAGTGCTTCGTTGCAGCTAAACATGCCATGAATCATTCCAGGTACGGCGCTTCAAGGAGGTGAGGTAATGCCGCAAAAGAGTTTACATGTGTGCTGCTATCCGGGCTGCCATGAGCTTACCCGTGACCGGTACTGTGAAAAGCACAGCAAGACTTCATATGATAGCAGACGGCAAAGCGCCGCCAAACGAGGCTACGGTTCGAAGTGGAACAAGGCCAGGCTTGCTTTTTTAGCCGAACACCCGACGTGTGAGTGTAAACGGTGCAAGGCTTCGGGGCAGCCACTACCCGCGGATGTGGTGGATCACATCATTCCGCACCGAGGCAATCAGAAACTGTTCTGGGATACGAAGAACTGGCAAGCCATGAATCACGTGTGCCACAATCGTAAGACCGCCAGAGAAGACGGCGGCTTTGGCCACTACTCTCATAATTGAGAAAATATAATTTTAAATGAGAATGAGAAAAGGCCCCCCGGTCAAAAAAGTTTTTACCTTAAAACGCTGGACCGTTTTGGCCTCTTCTTCTTAAAAAGTTCGTGAAATTCCCCTTACGGGATAACGGAGGTAATAGTATGCCTGGAGGAAGACCTGCGGTGCCTGTT
>QWCQ01000317.1_pt1 | contig 37221 bp, 32 predicted proteins | sample 1972701 | NCBI WGS metagenome assembly QWCQ01 (sample SAMN09866704, study PRJNA288562) | Human gut metagenome isolate pre4_stool, whole genome shotgun sequencing... | reverse complement strand
GCAGATACGCCTCCACATACCGCTCACGTAGCTTTCTATCGCCTAACATCTACACAACCTCCTAGCTGTATAGATGCATTCACCACCTGAACCTGCCTCGATCTCAGCGGTGATCTTTGGCAGGTCGGGCAGTTGTGTTCTTAGAAACTAGCCGCGGAAGGCATACCACTGCACCGAGTTGGCCGGCAGGTGTAGCTGTACGTGGTTGTCTTCGGAGCGCACGCGGTGGGCAAGGTCGTTGCCAGCACCCTGGTAGACGGCGTCGTCTGTGTTGATGACCAGCTCCCACTCGCCATCGCGCGGCACCCAGAGGTCGTAGTTCGGCACCGAGCTGCCGGAGAAGTTGCACACCGCCAGCAGCGCGGAGCCGTCCTTGCCATAGCGGACGTAGCCAAGCATGTTGTTGTTGGCATCGTCAGCCTTCACCCACTGGAAGCCATCCTGCGTAAAGTCTTGGGTCCACAGGGCAGGCTGTTGCTTGTACACCGCGTTGAGGTCGCGCACCAAGCGCTTAATGCCGTGGTGCCACTCGTTGCCCCAGCCCTCCAAATTGGACCAGTCCACGGAGTGGCCCTCTGCCCATTCGGTGGTCTGGCCAAACTCCTGGCCCATGAACATCAGCTGCTTGCCCGGGTGGGAGAACATGTAGCCATACAGCGCGCGCAGGCCCGCGGCCTTGTTCCAGTCATCGCCCGGCATGCGCTCCCACAGGGAGCCCTTGCCGTGGACCACTTCGTCGTGGCTAAACGGCAGTACGTAGCGCTCCGAGTAGGCGTAGACCATAGAGAAGGTGAGCTCGCCGTGGTGGTAGCGGCGGTGAATCGGCTCGTGCTTGAAGTACTCCAGGGTGTCGTTCATCCAGCCCATGTTCCACTTCAGGCTAAAGCCTAGGCCGCCCTCATGCGTCGGGGCGGTCACACCTGGCCAGGAGGTGGATTCCTCGGCGATGGTCAGCACGCCCGGGTGGTTACGGTTCAGCGTGGCGTTGGTCTCCTGGAGGAATTGGACTGCCTCCAGGTTCTCGCGCCCGCCGTAGATATTGGGCAGCCATTCCTCGCGGGAGTAGTCCAGGTAGAGCATGGAAGCAACGGCGTCGACACGCAAGCCGTCGACGTGGAACTCCTCGGCCCAGTACAGGGCGTTAGCCACAAGGAAGTTGCGCACCTCGTTGCGGCCGAAGTCGAAGACGTAGGTGCCCCAATCGGCCTGCTCACCGCGGCGCGGGTCCGGGTGCTCGTAGAGTGCCTGCCCGTCGAAGCGGCCCAGCGCCCATTCGTCCTTGGGGAAGTGCGCGGGCACCCAGTCGATGAAGACGCCGATGCCAGCGTTATGCAATTCGTCGATAAGCGCGCGCAGCTCATCCGGGGAGCCCCAGCGCGCGGAGGGAGCGTAGTAGCCGGAGACCTGGTAACCCCAGGAACCGCCGAAGGGGTGCTCGGCCACGGGCAGCAGCTCCACGTGGGTAAAGCCGTGCTCAACCAGGTAAGGGATGAGCTCTTCACGCAAGCTGTTGTAGTTGGCGCCTACCTTCCACGAGCCGACGTGGAGCTCATAGACACTCATCGGAACGTCGAGGTCCCCGGTGCGCTTGCTCATCCACTCCTCGTCGCTCCACTCGAAGCTGGAGCGGGCCACCACAGAGGCGGTTTCCGGCGGGGCAATGGTGCGCTTGGCCAGGGGATCCGCCTTATCAATGCGCGGGGAGTTCTTGCCGTGGACCGCAAACTTATAGCGCTCGCCTTCGCCCACACCGGGGATGAAGACCTCCCAAATGCCCGTGGAGCCGAGGCTGCGCATGGGGTATTGGGTAGGGTTCCAGCCGCAGAAGTCGCCGACCACGGCCACGCCCTCCGCGTTGGGCGCCCACACAGCAAAGGCCGTGCCCTCGACTACTCCCATGTCGGTGGTGTAGCTCTTGAGATTTGCGCCCAGTACTTCCCAGAGGCGCTCGTGGCGGCCTTCCCCGATGAGGTGCTGATCCAATGTTCCCAAGGTGGGCAGGAAGTGATAGCCGTCCGCTACCTCGATGGCGGGCTGGCCCGGGTAGGTGATGCGCAGACGGTAGTCTGCTTCTTCGGTAAGCGGGGCCTCCCAGATATCATCCCCAACCGCGCGCATCGCGGTGGTGCCGGAAGCGGTGACGAGCTCGACGGCTTCGGCACCGGGGCGGCGAGTGCGGACGGTTCCGTCGTGCCAGCCATAAAAATCATGGGGCGCGTGGTGGCGGCAGTGGTTAAGGCGTTCGAGGTCTGAGGCCGGGATGTTCATAAAGACCAAATTACCGAACAACACCCGCTCGCGGGGCAGAAAAGAAACCCCGCGCTACCCATGAAGGGGGTACGGGTTCAGCGCGGGGTTTCAGGGGCCTAAGAACCTAGGCGCGGTAGTCGTTCACCCGGCGCCAGGCAATGCGCTCCTGCAGGTCATGGTGGGCTGGCGGGAGGATGAAGATGTGGGCGACGTCACGCAGCGGCTCCAGGCGCACGAAGTTGCGGTCGGACCACTCGTAGGCTGCACCACTGATGGTGTCCTGCACCGTGAAGTGTTCACCCGGGTGGCGGCCCACAGCGGCCAGATCCACAAAGACCGTGGCCTCCTGCGCGTTGCGCGGATCCAGGTTCACCACCACGAGCACCACGTTGCCGGTAGCGGGATCGGCCTTGGAGTAGGCGATGATGGCCTCGTTGTCAGTGTTGTGGAAGCGCAGCGTGCGCAGTTGTTGGAGGGCCGGGTTCTCGCGGCGGATGAGGTTGAGCAGCCGGATATAGGATTCCAGGGAATCACCGGACTTGACGGCGGCCTGGAAGTCGCGCGGGCGCAGCTCGTACTTCTCCGAGTCGAGGTACTCCTCGCTGCCCGGCTTGACGGCCTGGTGCTCGTAGAGCTCGAAGCCCGAGTACACGCCCCACAGCGGGGAAAGCGTGGCCGCCAGGGTGGCGCGGATAGCAAACATGGCGCGCCCGCCGGTTTGCAGGGATTCGTGAAGAATATCCGGGGTATTGACAAAGAGGTTGGGGCGGCAGATATCGGCCTGCTCCACGTGCATCTGCGCGAATTCGGTGAGCTCGTGCTTGGAGGTCTGCCACGTGAAATAGGTATAGGACTGCGTAAATCCAGCCTTGGCCAGGCCGAACAGGCGCGGGGCACGTGTAAAGGCCTCGGCGAGGAAGATGACCTCCGGGTGAGTCACATGCACCTTGGAAATCAGCCAGTTCCAGAAGTTAGCCGGTTTGGTGTGCGGGTTGTCCACGCGGAACGTATGCACGCCGGCCTCGATCCAGATCATGACGATGCGATAGATTTCCGCGTAGATGGCATCCGGGTCGTTATCGAAGTTCAGCGGGTAGATGTCCTGGTACTTCTTCGGCGGGTTCTCCGCGTAGGCAATGGTGCCATCGGCCAGGACGGTGAAAAATTCCGGGTTGGTCTTAGCCCACGGGTGGTCCGGGGAGGCCTGCAGAGCCAGGTCCAGGGCCACCTCCAGGCCCAAGTCGGCGGCCTTCTTGACCAGCTCCTTGAAGTCCTCCATGGTGCCCAGGTCCGGGTGCGTGGTGGAGTGATCTTGGATGGCCCACGGCGAGCCCACATCATCGGGCTCAGCCACCACCGAATTGTTGCGGCCCTTGCGGTGCACCTTGCCAATGGGGTGGATGGGTGGGAAGTAAACGGTATCGAAACCCATGGCTGCCACTCGCTCGAGTGCCTGTGCCGTGGTCTTAAACGTGCCGTGCACGGGGTTGCCCTCGGCATCCCAACCGCCGGTGGAGCGTGGGAAGAGCTCGTACCAGGAGCTGTAGAGGGCTTCGCGGCGTTCCACGAGGACCTCGTGAATGTCACCCTCCACCAGCAGGTGCCGCAGGGGGTGGTGGTGGAGGACGTCCGCGACCTCGTCGGACAGCGCGGTGCGCACGCGCTTGTCGACGTCCCCCGTTTCATCCTTCAGCTCCTTCGCCGCCTTAAAGAGCAGATCCGCCTTGTCGCTCGGGCATTGGATTGCCGCCTCCTCGAAGAGCTCGGCGCCGTGCAAGAGATCGTTGCTGAGCTCCTGTGCGGATTGACCGGCCTCCATCTTCTTGACCACCGCGTTGCGCCAGGTGGACATCGGATCGGACCAGGCATCGACGCGGAAAAACCAGCGGCCGGCGGTGGCCGGGCTAAACACGCCGTGGACCCGATCCGGGTTCTCCGGATCCACCGTCATGGTCACGGCAGAAGTGGACGGGGAGTCAGTGTTCCACACCGACAGCGTCGCGGCGACGGCATCGTGGCCCTCACGCCACACCAGCGCGGTAACAGGAACGACCTCTCCGACAACGGCCTTCGAGGCTGCATTACCGGAGAGGGAGGGGCGGACATCGTCGATACCAAGGCGTTGAGTCATGCCCATAGAATAATGCAGCTGTGGCAGTTTCACCGGGGAAGGCTGTGTCAGTTTCACCGGGGGCGGAAGGTTTCGGCCACAATGGTGCGTGTGAACACTCCAGAGCAACAAAGCCAGCAAAACCCTGAACTTATGGACACCGACGAAGATTGGTTGATTGACTTCCGCGGCGTCGAACTGCGACGGGGTGGGCGCACGCTGGTGGGGCCCATCGACTGGCAGGTGGAGCTCGACGAACGCTGGGTCATCATCGGCCCCAACGGTGCGGGCAAGACCTCGCTGGTGCGGATGGCCGCCGCCGAAGAGTTTCCCTCCGCCGGCGTGGCATACCTGATGGGAGAGCGCCTAGGTAAGACGGATATGCGCGATCTGCGCGCCGCCATCGGCATTTCCTCCGCCGCCGTCCAACACCGAATCCCGGACAATGAGCGCGTCGATGACCTCGTGGTCTCCGCCGGCTATGCCGTGCTCGGCCGCTGGCGTGAGGACTACCAAGACATGGATTTCTCCCGCGCCGATGACATCCTGGATCAGGTCGGCGCATCCCACTTGGCCAAGCGCACCTGGGGCACCCTCTCCGAAGGTGAGAAGAAGCGCGTCATCCTCGCCCGCGCGCTCATGGCCAACCCGGAGCTGCTCATCCTGGATGAGCCCTCCGCCGGCATGGACTTGGGTGGACGCGAGGACCTGGTGGGCTACCTCGGGGACCTAGCGCTCGATGCGGATGCCCCGGCGATTGTCATGATCACCCACCACGTGGAGGAAATACCTTACGGGTTTACGCATGCGATGCTCCTGGATGAGGGTAAGGTCGTGGCCAAAGGACTCATTAATTCTGTCCTGACGTCGGAAAACCTCTCCAAGGCCTTCCACCAGCCCATCCAGGTGGATCGCATTGGGGAGCGGTACTTCGCCCGGCGCACCCGCTAATCTCTAGTTCACCCCAAGAATTCTGCTCCTTCGCGGGCACGGAAAGTTGCATGAGCCAGTCCATCCACGACAGCCTTGACGCCATCGACCCTGGCGAAACCACCGGCTTCAATGGGGCACGCTTGGCCGCTACCGTCCTCCTGTTGCGCGATACCGCAGAGGGTCTGCGCGTGTGGATCCAGGAACGCGTGCGCACCATGCGCAATTACCCCGGCCACGTCGTGTTTCCCGGCGGCGGGGTAGACCCGCGTGACTTCCCACCCCGCACCTGGGACTCCGGCGAACTGTGGGCAGGCCGCTCAGTGGTGTCCATGGCACGCCGCATGGGTGTCACCAAGTACAAGGCCCACGCCCTTGTCTTCGCCGCGGCCCGGGAACTTTTCGAAGAGGCCGGCACGCTGCTGGCCATCCGCGAAGACGGCCTAGTCTCCGATGCCTCGCGCTATCACCGCGAGCGCGAGCTACTGGAATCCCACGAGATTTCTTTTACCGAATTCCTGGAACACAACGGCATGCGTGTCGACGCCGACATGTTCCTTCCCTGGTCCCGCTGGGCAGGTGAGGACAATGACCACTGGTTCGACACCTTCTTCTTCATCGGTGTGCTTCCCGAGGGCCAAGAACCGGATGGCGAAACAGGGGAGGCCGATGACGCCGGTTGGTTCGATCCACAACTGGTTCTCGACGGCTGGCGCGCCGGGCTGGTACGCCTAGCCATCCCCACCTGGGCGCAGCTCAAGCGCCTCACGTCCTATTCCAGCGTCAAGGAAGTCTTGGACGATGCCTCCTTCTCCGATCTGCGCCCCATCATCGGGGATCCCCGGGACGATGAACGCTACCGCGAGTACTTCACCACATTCCCCGTCAACCGCATCTAGAAAAGCACACCATGAGCTACACCCTGGACGAAGTCGCCTTCCTGCGCGAGAATGCAGCCGCCATCGACGCCGCCGCGGCGGACCTGGAGGGAACAAAGAAGGCGCACCTGAGGGACGTCGCCAAGCTGCAGGCCCAGTTCGGTGATTATGGGCGCGCCGTAGCCGAGCTCATTCAAGCCCGCAGCTCCGGAAAGCTGCCGCAGGATTGGCTCATGGACCACGACTCTGCACAACAGGCCACTCCACCCGCGGTGGCGGCTTACCGCGCGCAATTCCTCCAGGAGCGCAACGTGGACCTCGTCCACGACCTCACGTGTTCCATCGGCACCGAGGGGCAGGCTTATCGCCCCGGCGCTTATGTGGGCAGCGACCTCGACGCCTCACGCGTGGCCATGGCGCGGCACAATATTGAGCACCCCGTCTTTCGCGCAGATGCGCTGACAACAACGACGACCGCCCAGGTTTGCATCGCCGATCCCGCCCGGCGCCAAGGCGGCAACCGCATTACCCGGCTTGACCAACTGCTACCACCACCGGCAGATCTCCTGGACACCCACGGTGAGATGGCCATCAAATGCGCGCCGGGAATCGACCACTCCGAATGGGAAGGTCTGGCCTGCGTGGCTAGCCTCGATGGCGGGGTGAAGGAAACGTGTCTGTATACCCCGGGGCTGGGAACGGGGAAGAGGGCGGTGGTCCTCAACACCACGCCCGAAGGAATATACACGGACGTCATTGATGACGGCGTTGCAGAGCACGAGCTACCTGAGGTCGGCCCCATCGGCCGCTTTCTCATCGACCCCGACGGCGCCATCGTGCGCGCCGGGCTGGTGCGCCACTACGCCGCGCGGGAAGGCCTGCACCAACTGGACCCGCGCATTGCCTACCTCACCGGTGACCGCCTGCCTAACGGCACGTCCGGATTTGAATTCATCGAGATGGTCCCCATGAAGAAGCTCAAGGCGGCCATGGTTGCCCACGATGTTGGCTCGCTGGAAATCCTGGTACGCGGGCAAGATGTCAACCCGGATCAGTTGCGCAAGAAGCTCAAGCTGAAGGGTTCAACGGCCAAGACCCTCGTGGTCACGCGCATCGGGGCGAAGGGAGTCGCGGTGTTGTGTGGACCGCGAGTAGTATCGTCCGAAGGTAATTACGCACCCTAATAGTTTCAAAATTTACGGAAGGGGAAGTGCCCACATGCCAGTCATTGTGGCTCTGGTCAAGCACGTACCGGATACGTGGTCAACCAAGACCCTCGAGGCGGACCACACCTTGGACCGCACCTCGGTGGATAACGTCATCGATGAGGTCAACGAGTACTCCGTCGAACAAGCCCTGCGCCTGCGCGACGATAACGCTGATGCCGGCTACGAGGTCGTGGCGCTTACTATGGGCCCGGCGGCAGCCGACGAGGCCCTGCGCAAGGCCCTGGCCATGGGCGCGGACCACGCCGTGCACGTGACGGATGACGCCCTCGCTGGCGCCGACGCACTGGCCACCGCCTGGGTTCTTAACGCCGCGATCAACAAGGTGGCTGAGAAATTCGGTGAGGTCCAGGTCATCACCTTGGGCAATAATTCCTCGGACGCCTCCACCGGGCTTATCGCAGGGCTCTTGGCCGAGTACCGCCAGCTGCCCGCGCTCACGGAGCTCAAGGCAGCCTCCCTGACCGGTGCCACCGCCACCGGCACCCGCGAGGACGCCCACGGCCACTGGGAACTTGAGGCCAACCTGCCGGCCATTCTGTCCTTTACGGATAAGGCCGACAAGCCGCGCTTCCCCAACTTCAAGGGCCTGATGGCCGCCAAGAAGGCTGAGGTCACCACGCTCGCCGTGGCGGACCTGGGCATCGACGGCGTGCCGTCCACGACCACGGTGACCGCCTCCGCGCAGCGCCCAGCCCGCACCGCCGGTGAGGTCATCACCGATCCTGATCCGGCCGTGGCTGCCGCCAAGGTCGCGGACTTCCTGGCCGCCAAGAATCTCATCGAGGGTTAAGGAGAAAAGATATGTCTCACGTTTATGTCTTGGTTGAGCACGAAGCAGAGCAGCTCAGCCCCGTTACCGGCGAGCTGATTACCGCCGCCCGCGCACTCGGTACCGTCTCCGCCGTCGTCGTGGCCAAGGATGCCGCCACCGCCGCCTCCTTCGATGCCGAGTTGGGCAACCTCGGTGCAGCCCAGGTAGTTCAGGCCACCGCCGCGGACTATGAGCAGCGCATCGTCACCCCGGAAGTTGACGCCCTCCACGCCCTGGCCGCCAATAACCCGGCGCCCATCGTGCTGGCTGCCACCCCGACTAACAACGAGATCGCCGGCCGCCTCGCCGCCCGCCTGGGCTCGGGCGCCCTGGTCAACGTCGACGGCATCAACGCTGATGGCTCCGCACACCACACCATCTTCGGCGGCTCCTACGAGACCTCCTCCACGGCCACCGGCTCTGTGGTCTACACTCTGCGCCCGGGAACCGTCACCGCGGAACCGCAGCCGGTCACCGCAGCTCCTGCTCCTTTTGAGCTGCCGGCTGCCACGGCTAAGGACGTCACCGTCACCTCCTTCACCCCGGCGGAGAAGACCGCCCGTCCGGAGCTAACCTCCGCGAAGGTCGTTGTGGCCGGTGGCCGCGGTGTGGGCGACAAGTTCGCCGACGTGGTGGAGCCGCTTGCCGACGTCCTCGGTGCCGCCGTCGGCGCCACCCGCGACGCTGTGGACGAAGGTTTCTACGACCCTGCTTTCCAGATTGGCCAGACCGGCGTGACCGTCTCCCCGAAGCTCTACATCGGCCTGGGTATTTCCGGTGCAATCCAGCACACCTCCGGTATGCAGACCTCGGAGACCATCGTTGTGGTCAACCAGGATCAGGACGAGCCCTTCTTCCAGATCGCCGACCTCGGCGTGGTGGGCGACCTCCACGAGATCGCTCCGGCGCTGGTCACCGAGCTTGAGTCCCGCAAGGGGGCCGGCAACTAATGCCTCGCTACCTCGATTACGCAGCTACCCAACCCATGCGCCAGTGCGCCATCGACGCCTGGGTCGACGCCGCCGGGTCCCTCAACCCCGGCTCTGCCTATGGCTCTGGGCGCAAGGCACGCTCCGTGTTGGATGACGCCCGCGAGACCGTCGCCGAGCTGCTCGGCTGCGAACCCATCGAGGTAGTCTTTACCTCCTCCGGCACGGAGGCGGATAACATTGCAATCCAGGGCCTTTTCCGTGCGGGGTCGGATACGACACCGCACATCATCTCGACCCCCATCGAGCACCCCGCCGTCCTCGAGACCGTAGAGAAGCTGCGCGCTGAGCACGGCGCCACCGTGGACCTGCTTCCGGTTGATTCCACCGGCCACGTCAATGACCTCGCTGCCCTGGATACCCCGGCCGCTGTGGCCACCTGCATGTGGGCCAACAACGAGACCGGCGCCATCCAGCCGGTCGCCGACATTGTTCAGCGCGCCGCCGCGCAGAACACCCCTGTGCATATCGACGCCGTGCAGGTCACCGGCAAGCTGCCCATCAATTTCCATGAGCTGGGTGCCACCACACTGGCGGCCAGCGCTCACAAGTTCGGCGGGCCCCGCGGCATCGGCCTGCTGCTCGCGCGCCGCACCCCGGCGCCTCAACCCATTGCCTTCGGCGGCGGCCAGGAGCGCGGCATCCGCCCCGGCACCGTGGACGTGGCCAGCGCGAGCGCACTCGCCGCGGCCCTGCGTGAATCTGTCGCGGACATGGAGCAGGAGACCGCTCGCCTGAGCGCACTCCGTGACAAGCTCAAGGCCGGCATCGAGTCCAGCATCGACAACGTCATCATCAACTCCGTCGAGCCCACCTTGGCCTCCCACCTCCACGTGTCCTTCCCGGGCACGGATGGTGACAGCCTCATCATGCTTCTCGACGCCTCCGGCATCGAAGCCTCCGCCGGCTCCGCCTGCCACGCGGGCGTTAACCGCATGTCCCACGTGCTCGAAGCCATGGGCATCGATGAGGAACACGGACGCGGCTCCCTGCGCTTTAGCCTGGGACGCCTCACCACCGACGAGGACATTGACGTGGTTCTGGCGGAGCTTCCGGAGATCATTCGTCGCGCTCGTTCGGTTTAGCGCAAGTATTCAATCAAGATCACAGCTATTCGGGCATATTCACAGGGAGACTACAGCGCTTTCGCCACGGCGTGGGTCTATGTTTAATCCGTGAATAACTTCATCCAGTCTGTGCTAGGCCTACCGCTGACGGACCCCGTGAACGGTGGGATCTACATTGCTATCTTGGTCATCAGTGCGCTGCTCATTGCGTGGCGCCTGCGCAAACGCGATGTCGTGTCCTTCCTTCTCGCCGCAGTCATTGCCACCGTAGCATTCTTCGTGCTCAAGCACTGGGACGTCCCGTTCTACCTCTTTGTTGCCGGGCTTGTCCCCATTGCAGCGCTCATCTCCCTCATTCACCATGCGGGCCGACGAGTCCTCATGGCCGTGATTGCGGCATTCTCGGCACTTGCGGTAGCCGGTCTGGCCAATATGGAGTACCAGTCCTATCCGGACATCGCCTCGCTCGATCCCACGCCGGTGGCCCAAGAGATGGACTACAGCCAATTCAAGGCCATGAAATCCTCGGATTCCGCTGCGATTGTGCACGTGGATCTTCCGGGTGCCATCTCAGGGTTCAGCGCGCGCCAGGCCATTGCCTACATCCCGCCGGCCTATTGGAGCAAAAAGGATATAAACCTTCCCGTTCTAGTCCTGCTCCACGGCAACCCGGGTGGTCCGGAGCAGTGGTTCGGCTCCGGCGAGGCGGCCGAAACCGCCGATGCCTTCCAACGCGCCAATGGGGGACTAAGCCCCATCGTCGTGGCGGTCGATGCCACCGGCAGTGAGACCGCCAACCCCATCTGCGCGGACACCTCCGTGGCCAAGGTCATGACCTACCTAACGACCGACGTGCCGACAGGAATCAAGACCGCTTTCCGTGTCGACGAGAATCAACAACATTGGACCGTCGCTGGTTTGTCATACGGAGGGACGTGTTCACTACAGATCCTCACCAATCATCCCGAAGCCTATGGCCAGGCAGTGGACATCTCCGGCGAGGCCGAACCCACTATTGGAAACCACGCCGCCACCGTGTCCAAGTTCTATGGTGGCGATGAAGCCGCCTACCAAGCCGCTAATCCTGCACACCTGCTGGCGACGAAAAAGTACCCCGATCACCAGGCCATCTTCATCGCCGGTAACCGGGATACTGCTGCGGTGAAAGCGCTCGGCCAACTGAACGACGCCGCACGAGGCGCCGGCATGGCCACCTACTACACTTCCCGCCCGGGCGGCCATTCCTTCGAGGTGTGGCGTCCCGCCCTGCGCGAAGTATTTGCCTGGGTTGCCCGCCGGGGCGGGCTGGCAGACCTCACCGATTCTTTCGATGGAGTACAAGATGCAGATCTTCAGCGCTAACAACCTCCGACACCTCGCGCGGCGCATTCCGGTGACGTGGGTGTTGATCCTTCTGATGTGGGTATTGATCATCGTGACCTACGCGGTTCCAGGGCTGGCGGGCATTACGCAAACGATCGGCCTGACCGGCCGTACTTTCGGCGCAGTTGTGGCACTCACCCTCATGGCCCTAGCTTTCGTTCTTCCTTCGGAATACCGGTTGGGCTCCGTGCGGACACTTGCCGTTGGTATTGCCGCGCAGCTTATCTCCGTTCCCGTGGCCTATGTGGCCGCCCACGGGATCGAAGAAATCGGCCTCAACCGCTGGGGTGATGATCTTCTGAGCTCCACTGATTTATCACCCATCGGTTTCATAGTGGGCACAGCCGGCTTCGCTTCTGCGTGGATGCCGCGCCTCTGGCAGCGCCGCGTACGCCTCAGCATCCTCGCCCTGACGCTCACCATGGCCCTGTATGGCGGTACTTTGAGCGATGTCCTCGGCGTGAGCGCCTCGGTGCTGTCCATCGCGGCCGGTATCGCATGGAGTGTCTTTGTGCCCCGCACGAGCGCGGAGCGCCCAGCCGCTTTCCATCGTGCCTCGGTGCCGGAGCGCCGAGTTCTCACCGCGCTCATCGTGGGAGTGGTAGCCATCGGCCCAGCCTTCGTGGCGCTCGACCCACTGGCGGAAGGGCCCTTCAGCCCAGTCACCCGGCTGATGTGGTCCTTCAACTCTGCTGCTTATCACGCCACTGAGATCTGCCAGGCTGACCCCACAAGCCAGGCCTGCCAAGCTGCCCTTGATTTCGCCCGCGTCCACGGCGTGGGTCCGGCCATCGCCAGCGTCATGCCGCTCATCATCCAACTCGTACTGTGCTTCGGCCTCATCCGCGGACGCCGTCTTGCGTGGTTGCTATCCGTCCTTACCCAGGTACTCGTCATCGCTGTGCTTCTAGCTCAGCTGTGGGACTTTAGCCAAGAAGGCCTTGTGCTCTACGGCGTGAATCTCGCCGCTGTGGTCCTGCCCTGGGCCACCTGCTTCGTCGTGCTCATCTGGAACCGCCGCGTGTTCCACATCCACGAAAGTGTGCGCGCGCTGGGCCGAGCCGCAGGAAAGATCGCAGCTGCCTTTGTCATCACGGCCGCTCTTTGGGGCGTTGGCGCACTACTTTTCAAGGACGGCTTCGTCGAGACAGCCACTGCCGGATCGATCCTGGCCGAACTCCCTCTGCGCTATGTCCCGCCAGTCGTGGCTACGCTACTTCCGCTCAAGCTCGCGCCGACCACCTGGTTGACGTGGGCTTTCTACGAGTGGGTCGGCACTCTGTTCTGGATGTACACCTCCTGGGTGGTCTATCGCATGTTCGCTACTCCTGCGAACCCCGAGGCCGCTGAGGTTCGTGACCACGCTCGCGCCATCCTGGAGCAGGGCAGTGGTGACCACCTCTCCGCTATGACCCTGTGGAAGGGGAACCGCTACTTCTTTAACGACAGCAACTACGTGGCCTACCGCGTCCACAACGGCATTGCACTCAGCCTCGGCGAGCCGGCGGGCAATGACCCGCAGGCCACCGCAGCGGCCTTCGAAGAATTCGCCCGCGAACAAGGCTGGCGCCCGGCCTGGTACTCGGTACGGGAAAGCTTTACCCGTCCCGGCTTCCGCCGCCTCGAAGTAGCTGAGGAGGCCGTCCTGGACACCTCTAACACGGAGTTCAAAGGCAAGAAATTCCAGAACATTCGCACCGCCCGCAACAAGGCCGGCAAAGAGGGCGTCACCACGCTGTGGACGGAGTGGAAGGACCTCGATCTTGCCACCCGCAACAAAATTGCCGAGCTCTCCGAAGAATGGGTCTCTGACAAAGCTCTCCCAGAGATGGGCTTTACTTTGGGCGGTGTTAACGAGCTGCGGGAGGAAGGCACCAAGCTACTGCTCGCGCTGGGGGAGGACGGCACGCTGCACGGCGTGACATCTTGGCTCCCTGTTCGTGAGAACGGAAGCGTGGTGGGCTACACCCTCGACGTCATGCGCCGCGCCGACCACGGCTTCAAGGGGGCAATCGAGCTACTCATCTCTGAGGCTATGATCATCGCCGCCGGCGAAGGCTGCGCCTGGATTTCGCTCTCCGGCGCGCCCCTGTCAGGTACACCAGAGGAACCCGGGCTTCTCGACGCCCTCCTCACCCGCCTCGGCGAAGAAATGGAACCCCTCTACGGCTTCCGCAGCTTGGCTGCCTCCAAACGCAAGTTCCAGCCGGAAGAGCACAAGTGGTACCTGGCCTACAACGATGAGCTGGCACTGCCCGCCATTGGACTCGCCGTCGTTCACGCCTATGTGCCCGACATGCGCGCAGCCGACGCCGCCCGAGCTGTGAAGACCTGGCTGGCTGAGCGTAAACAAGCCAAAGCGGAGCAAAGCGCAACGGAACCCAGCAAAGCAGATCCACGCTAAGACCAGTGTGTTGACAGAACCTCGTGCACACCTTCGGGCACAATGTTCTCATGTCGAAGTTCTCTGAGGTCCTAGACCAGCTGCGCGAAAACCAACCGAAGGCAAAGTACGGCATTGCCTTTGAGAAGCTGATGGTCAACTATTTCAAGACCGACCCGACCTTAAAGAACCAGTTCGATGAGGTCTGCCGCTGGACGGATTGGCGCTACAACGGCGGCAAGGCTGACACCGGCATCGACTTGGTGGCCCGCCGCGTGGATGACGGCACGTGGACCGCCATCCAGTGCAAGTTCTATGACTCTAAGGCGCGCATTCAGAAGTCCCACCTGGATTCCTTCTTCGAAGCCTCTGGTCATTCCTTCCAAACGGAAGAAGGCCGCCAGCACTTCGGCAGCCGCCTGATTATTTCCACCACGGACCACTGGTCCTCCCATGCAGAAGATGCGCTGGCCAACCAGATCATTCCAACCAGCCGCATTGGCATCTCCGCCATCGCGGAATCACCCATCAACTGGGACGTGGCCTTCCCTGGCTCGGAAGTGCGCGATAAAACCATCCAGATCAACCTCTCCCAGCGCGAGACCTTTGAACCCCGCCCACACCAGCAGGCGGCCATCGACAAAGCCATCGAAGGATTCAAGACCCATGACCGCGGCAAGCTCATCATGGCCTGCGGCACCGGAAAAACCTTCACCGCCCTGCGCCTGGCGGAACGCGTCGCTGAGGACAACGGCGGCAAGGCCCGGATTCTCTTCCTCGTGCCGTCCATCTCCTTGCTCTCCCAAACCTTGAAGGAGTGGACCGCCCAGGGCCGCCTCGACATGCGCGCCTTCGCGGTGTGCTCCGACAGCAAGGTCTCCAAGAAGGCCGAGGACATCGCCGTCTATGACCTTGAGGTCCCAGTTTCCACCGAAGGCAAGGACATCACCACGCGCTTTGAATCCGGCAAGCGCGCCAAGGGCCTCAATATCGTCTTCTCCACCTACCAGTCCATCCAGGCAGTACAAGATGCCCAGCAGGTAGGCCTCGATGATTTCGACCTCGTCATCTGCGATGAAGCCCACCGCACCACCGGCATCACCTTGGCCGGTGAGGACGCCAGCAACTTTGTCCGCGTCCACGATGCCGACTACATCAAGGCAGCCAAGCGCCTCTACATGACAGCCACCCCGCGCCTTTATGACGAAGCCGTCAAGGGCAAGGCCGAAGAGCACTCCGCGGAGCTGGCCTCTATGGATGATGAAGCCATCTACGGACCAGAGTTCTTCCGCCTCGGCTTTGGCGAAGCCGTGGACAAGGGGCTGCTTACTGACTACAAGGTGCTTGTCATGACCGTGGATGAATCCGTGGCCGCCCAAGCCATGGCCCACAGTGAGAACAACCAGGTCAACCTTTCACTCGCCTCCGCCATGATTGGTGCCTGGAACGGCTTGGCCAAGCGCTCCGGTGAATTGCAGGGCAAGAAGGGCGGCTTTGAGGAAGACGCCCAGCCCATGCAGCGCGCCGTGGCCTTTGCCAAGGACATCAAGACCTCCCAGCTCATTGCGGAGACCTACCCATCACTCATCGGTACCCACCAGGAACTGCTCAAAGAAAAAGCAGTGCTTAACGACGTCTCCCTGACCAACGTCGACCTCCACGTTGCCGCCCAGCACGTGGACGGTGGCATGAACGCCATGGAACGAGGCACCAAGCTTTCCTGGCTTGAGGCTCCTTCAGGGGGGGGCAACAGTCGCGCATGCTCACCAATGCGCGCTGTCTTTCTGAGGGCGTAGACGTCCCGGCGCTGGACGCCGTTATCTTCTTCAACCCCCGCAACTCCATGGTGGACGTGGTCCAGTCCGTCGGCCGTGTCATGCGCAAGTCCGAAGGCAAGGATTACGGCTACATCATCCTGCCCGTGGCCGTTGCCAGCAATGTCTCCCCGGCAAAAGCGCTCGACGATAACCAGCGCTTCAAGGTGGTCTGGCAGATCCTCAACGCGCTGCGCGCCCACGATGACCGCTTCAATGCGAAGATTAATTCCATCGCTCTGAACGGCACGGCGGGTCAAGAAGACCTACCCATCGACGTCGTCCACGTGCCAGGGGATGACGAGAAGAGCGACACTGAGAAGCTCAAGGAAGCGGATGAAACAAAGTCCCCTGAGCCGCTGGCTGATAATTCGACGGTGACCCAGCAGATCGCCCTGTTCTCTCTGGAACAGTGGCAAGAAGCCATCTACACCAAACTGGTGGATAAGGTCGGCACCCGCACCTATTGGGAGGACTGGGCCGACGATGTCGCCACCATCGCGGAGAACCAAATCACCCGCATTAAGGCGCTTCTCGATGGCGCCGATGTAGACCTACGCACAGAATTCGACACCTTCGTCGAAGGCCTGCGCAACAACCTCAACGATGGCATCAGCGAAGAAGACGCCATCTCGATGCTCTCGCAGCATCTCATTACAGCACCGGTCTTCAACGCGCTGTTTGAGAATCATGACTTCATCACCCACAACCCCGTGGCCCAAGTGATGGAGAAGATGGTCAAGGCCGTGTCTAAGGCGAACCTCGATACCGAAACCGAGTCCCTAGAGAAGTTCTACGAGTCCGTCCGCATCCGTGCTTCCGAGGTGAACTCTGCCTCCGGCAAGCAGCAGGTCATCAAGGAGCTTTACGAGCGCTTCTTCCGCAAAGCCTTCAAGAAGCAATCCGAGGCTCTCGGCATCGTTTACACCCCAGTCGAGATTGTCGATTTCATCCTGCGTGCTGCCGACGATGTATCCAAGAAGCACTTTGGCAAGGGATTGACCGATGAGGGAGTGTGCATCCTCGACCCCTTCGCTGGCACCTCGACCTTAACGGTCCGCCTGCTGCAGTCCGGCCTCATTAAGCCGGAGGACCTCGCCCGCAAGTACGCCAACGAGCTCTTCGCCACCGAGATCATGCTGCTGGCCTACTACGTTTCAGCGGTGAATATTGAGACCACCTACAACGCCCTGCGCGAAGAGGCAGCCCTGCGCAATGGCGAACCCGCACCCGAGTACGTGCCCTTCACCAACATAGCCCTGGCCGATACATTCCAGATCCACGAGGAAGGTGACATCCCAGACCTCAATATCTTCCGCGAGAACAATGAGACCATCGAGCGCCAGAAGCAAGCGCCCATCAACGTTGTGATTGGTAACCCGCCGTATTCGGCAGGGCAGAAGTCCGCGAACGACCTCAATGCAAACCTGAAGTACCCGAGCCTAGATAAGCGCATTGCGGAAACGTACGCCGCAAAGTCCACCGCGACCAATAAGAACTCGCTGTACGACTCCTACCTAAGAGCTTTCCGCTGGGCCACTGACCGCATTGGCGACCAGGGCGTCGTTGCGTTCGTCTCTAACGGCGGATGGATCGACGGCAACACCGGCGACGGAGTGCGCCTGTCGATGGCGGAAGACTTCACCGACCTCTATGTGTTCAACCTTCGTGGCAATATGCGTAACTCCAATTGGCGAGCAGAGGGAGGTCAGATCTTTGGGGCCGGTTCACAGACGACGATCGCAATCTTTATCGGAGTAAAGGACCCGAACAAGACGCGCTTTGATTTGCACTATGTACAGACCCCCGATTGTGCTACCCGTGATGAGAAACTTGAGATCGTTGAAAACTCAACCGTGGAACGCATGGAATGGCAACAAATTTCGCCGAACAGGGAAGGCGACTGGCTTAATCAGCGGTCGGAAGAGTTCGAGAAATGGCCAGTTGTTGGCGAAAAGAATGGTGCCGCGGTAAAGGTTTTCGAAGTATATTCTCGCGGCCTGTCAACTGCTCGTGACGCTTGGGCCTATGCGCAGACCGACGGCCAATTGCTCTCTAAGCTGGGGATCTTGACTGGTACATACACTGAAGCAACAACTTCGCTTCAAAAATGGTTAGTTGACCAAGGGATCACTAAACCCAAGGAACAGGATGTAACGGCTTTCCTGCGAGTGCATCCACAATACGCAGATATAACAAAGGTGTCTTGGAATCGCACGCTAAAAAATTTAGCTGCTAAAGGCGCTGAGATTCTCGTTCAGCCTGATCGTATTTACGGTTCGCTCTACCGCCCGTTTATGAAACAGCGAGGGTATTTTGAGCAGTCGCTGAACGACATGACGTACCAGCTCCCGTCGATGTTCCCGACCCCAGTGCACCGAAACATCGGGTTCTATCAAGTTGGAAATGGTTCAGCTGTTCCTTTCTCTGTGATCGCAACGAACTTGCTGCCTGATCTACATGTGACTGGTGCAGGGTCGGGCGGCCAATTCTTCCCCCGCTTCACCTGGGCCGCCGTCGAAGCCGACGACGGTGGGCTGTTCGGTGAGGGGACCGCGGTCAAGCAGGGAGAAGCCAGCATCTACGGTTCGATTGGTGAAGTCGTCGACGGCTACGTGCGCGTGGACAACATCACTGATGAGATAAAGGCTCTCTACCGTGATGCGTTGGGTGCGGACATCACGGGCGATGACATCTTCCACTTTGTCTACGGCAAGCTGCATGACCCTGTCTATCGCACGAAGTACGCGGCTGACTTGAAGAAGATGCTCCCGCATATTGAGACGCCGAGCTTGCGTGCGGAGTTCGACACGTTCGCGGCTGCTGGCCAAGAGCTGATGGACCTTCACGTCGACTATGAGACCGTGGAGCCGTGGACACTGGACATTCAAGTCAAGGGCGATGAGACCGACCGTGAGACGTGGCGCGTGCTCAAGATGAAGTGGGCCAAGCGCAAGGATCCGGAGACCGGTAAGAACGTCAATGACGTGAGGAAGCTGATCTACAACAAGCGCGTGACCATTGCTGGCATTCCGGAAGAAGCTGACGAGTACATGCTGGGCTCGCGCTCGGCAGTCGCGTGGCTGATTGACCGATACCAGGTCAAGAAAGACAAGGCTTCGGGCATCGTCAATGACCCGAACGATTGGGCCGACGAGGTAGGCAATCCGCGCTACATCGTGGACCTGATCGGGAAAGTCGTGCGCGTGGCCATGGAGACGGTACGGATTGTGGATGGATTGAATTCCAAGTAGTCGGGAGTCAAATTTGTCCGCCAGATGTATGGTTATAAGGAGTCAAGTGGTGTTTGTAAAGCGAGTAGGCTCTTTGCCTATGCCACACTGATGGGGGGACGCACACGAGACTTCTCGTGTATCTGTTGGTGCACGCGCAGTCTGGTGGATAATAGAAAGTGAAGGGTAGAAACATGCACCAGGACAAGGGCGAAAGGAGCTGGATATGGCGCGCGTCAACGATGTAGCTCGTTACATTCTGGAAAACGTTGATTCTAGTGTAAGCACTATGAAGCTCCAGAAGCTCGTTTACTACGCCCAAGCATGGAGTCTCGTGTGGGATGAAAAGCCCTTGTTCAATTCCCGCATAGAGGCATGGGCTAACGGTCCTGTTTGCCGTGACCTTTATAGGTGCCACCGCGGAGAATTCACCGCGAGCACTGACATGTTTCCCGGTGACTCTACTCAGTTAACTGCAGATGAGAAAGACACCATTGATGCAGTCTTAGCTGCTTATGGTCACTTGAACGGTCAGCAGCTGAGCGATTTGTCTCATAATGAACGTCCGTGGCGCGAGGCGCGCGTGGGCGTTGCAGATGGCGCTCCCTCCACGAACGAAGTCAGCCTAGAGGTCATGCAAGACTTTTACAGTGCCATGCAATCCGCGGCTAGCGCATAACGATGGGCAGCGGAAAGCGTAAGAAAAAGAAGCTTGCGCGCCAAAGGAATAACGCTGGTGGAAAGTACGTGCCCCCGCTGGTTGCCACGGCTGACGATAAAAAGGTTCCGGTGAGCGCAACACAAGATGCCTCATATAAGAACGAATTAGTTCGTTGGACGGCTAGGGAGATAGATGAGGTTCCTGGCGATGGTGACGGACGCCGATGGGATTTGAGTGCCAACGAGACAGTGGAACTACTTAAGTTCCTTGATGATCTAACTAAGAAGACTTGGGCAGAGTGTGAAAACGAAGGAGCCCAGGGGCACCGGCGCAACCATGATCACGCAATCAACGAATTGAGTAAAGCTGCGCAGAATCGACTACGACAGCTAGACCAAAATGAAGAACGAGTCTTCCGTTTTAGACTGAGTGGTGCCTGCCGGTTGTGGGGGTTCCGCTCAGGAAGCCTGTTTCGTGTGCTCTGGTATGACCCGGAGCACAAGGTTTATCCGGTCGAAAAGCGACACACATAACTGGAGCGGCTCCAGCCTTCCGATTGCTGACAGCTTTGTTGAAGCCCTTAGTTCTGATGACCGGACCTTTTGGAGGGGCGTCGCCAAGCATTGCCCGTTCCTTTGCTGCACCGGTTTATCGGGACGGCGTTGGTGGCGGTGTTAAAACTGTGGCAAACGAGTTTAAAGTTTCGCGTGTTGCATCTGTTACTCATGTTGTTAAAGCGGTAGTGTGGCGCGCATGAGCCATGCACGTCGCCTTGTTACCGCCGCCGTTACTGCCGTAGCGGCCGTGGCACTGTCCGTATCCACCGCCGTTGCCATCCCGTCCACCGCACCTTCCGGTGTGGATGTCTCCGGCAATAACCACGCGTCCCTTCGCGGAATCGATTGGGACGCAGTGAAGTCTGATGGGCAGTCCTATGCCTTCGTGAAGGCCACTGAAGGCGTTGGGTTTGTTAACAACCACTTCGTACGCGATGCCAATGCCGCTGCGGCTGCTGGTCTGAAGGTCGGCGCTTACCACTACGCGCGCCCGGCTGGTGATGCCAAGCAGCAGGCGGCCAGCTTCGCCTCCCAGATTGCACTGGTGCCGACGCAAACCCTGCCGCCAGTGCTGGACATTGAGGTCGATGAGGGTCTGAGCACAGCTCAGCTGGAGGAGTGGATCGACACCTTCATGACTGAGGTAAAGACCTTAACCGGCCGCACGCCGATGCTGTACACCTACAAGTACTTCTGGATGGGCCAGATGGGCAATTCCACGCGCTTCTCCGAGTATCCGCTGTGGTTGGCGGCCTACCAGGACACCGCGCCGGACCCGGTCGGTGGCTGGGACAAGCTGGCCTTCTGGCAGCGCTCCGGTAGCGGCCGCGTTGCTGGCATCGAAACCGATGTTGACATGAACCTCTTTAACGGTACTGAGGCACAGCTGCAGTCCTTCTCCGGTGGCAATTACATCGACTTCGGCGGCATCTTGGATGACATGGTCATCCCGGGTATTGACCTAGGCGACGACGCCGGCGTGCTGATCGCTGGAATCCTGGCTCTGGCAGCGGGTGCTGTGGCCGTGCCGGCCGTCGCCGATGCCGCCAAGAACGCGGGGCTCGATGTCGATGCGACCGGTCTTATCAAGCAAGCGGAAAAGCTGCTTAACGACGGCGCCATCAGCACTGATGACCTCAAGGACATGGCCAACAATGACGCCAGCATCGGCGATCTAGCCATCTTCCTTGATAACGCGCAGCACCTCCAGGACGTTGACGCCGATAACGTCAGCCAGCAGGACGTGGAGAACGCCGACCGTGCCGCACGCAGCGCTGGTCACGCCGCAGGCGTTGCGGTGCCGAATCTCGACGCCAAGCAGGTGGCGGACCTGCTCAATAACCTGCGCTAATCGCTACCGGGTGACGGGGCGTCGTGGCGCGGATTAGCCCCCTTAAAGAAGCAGCGGGTCCAGGATTCGTCGCGAAAGTGCGCGGGCACCGCACCGGACAGCAGTGGTTTAGAAAGCGCGGCGGCTTGCAGGGAGCCGTCGACAGGCAGCTCGGTGTCTGAGCCGATGAGGATGATGTTGCCGTAGCGCCGGCCTTTGAGCATGGGAGGGTCGGCAATAACGGCGACGTGTGCAAAGACTTCTGCCATTCCGGCGAGTTCTGCCTTCGCCCCTTGCAGGTCGGAGTGGTCACCGCAGTTGGCAACGTAAAGCCCGCCCGGAGTGAGCGTGGCGTGGGCGTGCTGGAAGAACTCTTGGGTGGTGAGAGGCTCCGGCGTGACGGCGCCGGCGAAGACGTCGCGGATGATGACGTCGAAGCGATTCGGAGGGAAGCCTTCCGTCACCGCGCGTGCCTCACCGGCGCGGATTTTCACGCGGGGAGCGGCAGGGATATCGGCCAGCTCGCGGATGAGCTCGGCCAGTTTCGAGTCGAGCTCCACCACCGTGTTATGGGAATCCGGCCACAGGTCTGCGAAGTAGCGGGGGAGAGAACATCCACCGCCGCCCAGGTGGAGCAGGCGCTTGCCAGGCGCTAGGTTTTCTACCGCTGCAGCAATCCAACGCATGTACTCGAATTCGAGGGTACGTGGGTCTTCGGGGATGAGGTGTGAGGAGGGCACGCCGTTGATGTTGAGGATGAAGGCGCCATCGCGGAATGGGTCGGCTTCGATGACGAGCTCGCCGGTGGAAATCTCGTAGGTGCCCGCGATTGAATCTGTCTTGTTGCGCTTCCTGCCCATAATGCCCTTTAGCTTAGGGAATAGAGTGTGAGTTCAGTGTGTTGGGGTATGGGGTACACCACGACTAGCCTAAGTGGACGAAAGAAGGAAGAAGGGGAAAGCATGCGAGTATTGGTAGCCATGTCCGGCGGCGTTGATTCCTCGGTCGCCGCTGCACGCGCGGTGGAGGCGGGCCACGAGGTCATTGGCGTGCACTTGGCCCTGCACAAGGATGCGCAGCAGACCCGTGAGAAGGCGCGCGGTTGCTGCTCCTTGGAGGATTCCGCCGATGCCCGTCGCATCTGCGACAAGCTCGGCATTCCTTTCTACGTGTGGGACTTCTCCGAGGAGTTCAAGGAAGCCGTCATCGGTGATTTCGTGGACTCCTATGCCCGCGGCGAGACCCCGAATCCGTGCCTGCGCTGCAACGAGAAGATCAAGTTCGCAGCCCTGCTCCGTAAGGGCATGGCGCTGGGCTTCGATGCGGTGGCTACGGGCCACTATGCCACTATCGACGCCGACGGCTACATGCGCCGCTCCCTGGATGAGAACAAGGACCAGTCTTATGTGCTGGGTGTTATTACCAAGGAGGAGCTGGACCACTGCTTCTTCCCGATTGGTGATACCCCGAAGCCGCAAATCCGCGAGGAGGCCAAGCGCCATGGTTTCTCCACGGCGGCCAAGCCGGACTCCTATGACATCTGCTTCATCCCGGACGGCAATACCCAGGCCTTCCTGGGGCGTTCCATCGGCCTGCGCCCAGGCATGATCGTGGACACCGAGGGCAACGAACTCAAGGAACACGATGGCGCGTGGAACTACACCATCGGCCAGCGCAAGGGCCTGGACATCAAGACGCCGACTGCCGACGGCTCCCCGCGCTACGTCACCGACATCGACGCGGCCACCGGCACCGTCACCGTCGGGTCGCGCGCAGACCTGGCCGTGACCCGCATCGAGGCCGACCGCCTAAAGTACCTGCACCCAGCGATGGAAGGTGACTTCGACTGCGAGGTGCAGGTGCGAGCCCACGGTTCCGTCGTTCACTGCTACGCTCACGTGGACCGTGAAGCCGACCGCATGACGCTGGACCTGAAGGAGCCTCTTTCCGGTGTGGCTCGTGGCCAGGCTGCCGTGCTCTACCTGCCGAGCCCGGACGAGCTAGGCGATATTGTCCTGGGCTCCGGCACCATCTGCGGGACCGAGTAGTTTAGCGAAGCACACAGTCAGCGATGAGTCGATCGAGTGCCCGAATATCGACTTTGGGCCCGATGTTGATTTTGAAGTGGCCAGCTCGTGTCCAGAGCTCCAGTTCAGCATTTACGTCTAGGAGCTTTCCAGCATTCTCCGTCGACCACATATTAATGGAGGAGTAAGGGAGAGAATAGATTTCGACTTTCTTTCCAGTGAGACCTTGAGAATCTCGGATAATCAATCGGTGGCTAGTGAAGACGGCTGCGTCTCGGACAGTTTTAAATGCGCAAATGGGCTTTTCGTTGGCTGCGAGAACTGACGGAATGTCGCTCGGAATCTCGCAAGGAGAATAGAAGGTCCAGCCAGAAAACTGTTCAAGTGCCACAGGAGTATCCTTTACCTCTTCGACTTAGTGGTTTGTGAATTGCATTATAAATGTCGCCGTAGTCTTTGATTCGGTATTAAAAGAAAAAATTCGGAAGGAGATGAGATGACGGGATTCGCCCTTGGCCCCATGCCCGGTACCTCCATCGCGGAGGCCGCGGACATCATCATGGGGGAGACCGAACTTCCTGCCATCCCGCAGCTGCCCGAGCGTGGGCTGGGCTCCGATGCGGTGGGCCGCACCGCCGGCATGCTGGAGGCCATCTCCATCGACCGAGGCCCGCGCTCGTGGCGCATGACGGCGCGCCCGCAGCTGCTGACCCGCCGCACGTGGGACCGCTTGGAGCGCGACCTCGACGAGGTCCAGGAAGTCTGGGGCGAAACCGTGCCCCGCGTCAAGGTGCAAGCACTCGGCCCGTGGTCGCTTGCGGCCAGCATTGAGCTTTCCGACGGCCACCGCGTTCTCACCGACCGCGGCGCCTTTAACGAGCTCGCGGAGTCACTTCTCTACGGAGTCCGTGTCCACGCCGCGGATGTCGCGCGCCGCTTCCACGGGGAGGTCGCTATCCAGCTCGACGAGCCCCTGCTTGCCGATATCATCGCCGGCCGCGTCCCTGGCACCACAGATTTCGATACCATCCCGGCGGTCCCGGATGAGGTCGCGCTCGACCTCCTACAATCCTTCGAAGCAGACTACCTACACGCCCCACCGCTGTGGTCGCTAGCGCCTGCTGCCACGACCTTCCTCACGGATTTCCGCGGTCTGGAGACCCCGCGTCACCTTGATGGCTTGGGCGAACACCTTAACGCGGGCCACCGGATTGGTCTGGGCATTGAAGGTTCCGATGCCCGCGCGGAGGCTATCGCGTTGGCCCGGCACCTCGACCGCATCGGCATGCCACGCGACCTGCTCGTCGACCGTTTCGACGTCTATCCCGTCAAGGCCTCCGCCAGATCCCTGCGCTCGGCAACCGAGACCGCCGGCATCCTCACTCGCGATGCCGGTGACCTTTAGTCAACTCGCCCCAAGCTATCCGTCGTGGTGAAGTAGGCCTCCATATACGGGATAACGAACTGGAGTTGGCCATGGGCGGTGGGTTCGATGAGGTCGGCGTCGATAAGCCTTTGGCGTGTGGCCGACAAGGAGCGCACCGTCCGGTCCTGGTGCGCGGCGATGTTCTTGATTTCTGCCGTGCCGTCCTCCATGACCGCGCTCATCGCCTCGAGGAAGAGGCGCTGGGCCGGTGGAAGCGAAAGGGTAGCGGGCTGGTGTACCTGGGCGCCCAAAACCGAGATAGCCTCGGCTGACACCGCTGCGACGTCACTCTCCTCGATACTGCTCCCACCCTCGCGCTGCGCCTTTCCCCAAGCCAGTGAGCCCACCAGCTGCACCATGTAGGGGTAGCCGCGCGACAGGCGCACCGCCGCTGCAACCGCATCATCGGTGAACTCGAGCCCGGACTGTGCGGCGGTCTCGGTGAAGGCCACCTCGGCGTTCGCGGGGGAGAGCGGGCCCAGAACGAACTTCTGCGCGCGGCGTAGGAAGGTTACACCCGGCAGGTCCAGCAGGCGGTTGACGCCTTGTGGAAGGCCCGCGGCGACAATAGCGACGTCGAGCTCATCGCGCACCAAGTCTTGGTAGGTCACGGCCAGGGAAGTTAGGTTCTCGGCGTCTGCGTCCTGCACTTCGTCGATGGTGAGCAGCACGCCAGTGCCTTTGAGCATGCCTAAAAGCTCGCGCAGGCGGGTGTTGAGCGTGGGTTTATAGGCTTCCTCGGTGTTGTGCTGGATGCCGATGGTTGCCACACCACCAATGCCGACACGGTTGACCTTGTGCTTGTCCGCCGGGGCCAGCTTGTCCATGATGCGCGGGATGGTGGTGTCAACGAGCTCGTCAACCATGGAGCTGCGTCCCGAGGCTCGCAATGTGATCCACCCGCGACTAGAAGCGATATCTTCTATCTCGTTGAGCAAGACCGTCTTGCCGATACCGCGGGCACCGCTGATGATGAGCGAGCGGCCCGGGCTGCCTGGTTGGGAGTCAAGCGCTGCGCGGAAGGTGTCGAGCACTGCCGTGCGGCCGACCCAGAATAGTGGTGGAACGCCGAAGGTGGGGCGGAAGGGATTCTCGTGCGGGGACATAGCCTCATCCTAGAGCATTGGGAGATTTGGGAGACTTTTTAAACTCGGGAGATTTGGGAGACTTTTCTGAGGGCGGCGACTAGGGAGACCAACGATCTCCTTAGTCTTCTATGTGTCTCGTCCGGCGCGGATTGCGGCGATGACGTCGAAGTCTCCCTTCACATCGATAGGTGCACGCTGGGAGAGTTCGGCCGCCTTTTCTTCGATGGATTTTCTGTTTGCGGTAAATGGGGACGACGCGACCCTGGTGAGGATGTTGCGCACGTAGTCTTCGAGGGAAACACCAGCGGTAGCGGCGCGGTGCTGAAGGGTTGCGATGGTTGTACTGTCTACGTCCTGGATTTCAACGGTGCAGGTAGGGGAGGAGCTCATAGTCCTATCGTACGGGAGCTTCTTGACCAGCGTCTGTGCCGCTAGATGGTTGCACGGCCTGCCAAGCTACCGCGCCGATGTGTAGCGAGCAGGCTGCGACAAGGGCGTACCACCAGCCAAAACTGACCGAGGTATGCCAGGGCATGGCGTAGCCGATGAAGAGTATGGTGAGGATCGTAATCGTCGTGGTGCCAATGCTTTGAGCAATGGAATGGGGCTTTCTCAGGGCCTTCCATGCGGCCCAAAGCTCCGAAGCGGTGATGACTGCGAGCGCTACGGTGAGGAACATGGTTACTCCTTAAGATGCGAGCTCGTCGAATAGAGCTTGGGCAAGGTCTTCGGTGCCGGCAAGGGAATCGTTGTTGGCGAAGGCGGCGCGCTTGGTCTCTGGTTCGATGATGAGCATGGTCGAGTAACCGTAGGTGCCGCCGTTGTGCCAGTACCCAGCATTGTCCTTGCTGGGAGGCTGCCAGCCGTAGTCGATATCGCCGTTCTTCATAAACCACTCAGCGAATTTGGCCATGTCACTCGCCGTGGAGCGGATCGCCCCCGCGGGTGCGGAGCCTTCCATCTCCCAGGGTTCAGCATGGCGGCCGGTGGCGGTAAGTCCCCGTGGAGCGTCGGCAGGCACAGAGCCCGGCGTCATGAGGTAGGTCTCTGTCATGCCAGCTGGCTCGAAGATGCGCTCCTTGAGCATCTGCTCATAAGGCTGCCCGGCGGCGGTCTCTAAAATATGACCCAAGAGCCCGTAGCCAAGGTTGGAATAGGATTCTTCGCCGCGGTCCTTTAGCTCGGCCTTCGTGGCAGCGTCCACGATGTCCTCTACGGTCTCACCTTCATAGGGATTCGAACCGGTGATCGTTGAGGCGAAAAAGCTGAGGACGTTCGCTTTGGCGACGGCGGGTAGTCCAGAGGTGTGGTCGAGCAGCTCCCTTACGGTGACGTCAGCGACGGGTGCATCGCCGACGTCAAGGACCTCGCCCACAGTGGTGTCAGTTCTCAGCTTTCCCTCTTCGACGAGCTGGTGGGCCAGCTCGCCGGTAAACATCTTGGTGACGGAACCAATTTCGACCTCCGTGTGCTCGTCGCTGCCCAGTCCTGCGAAGGTGGCCTTGCCGTCCTGGAGGGTAAAGGCGGTGAGGTTGTGGAAGCCGGACTCTGAGTGCTGTTCCAGCTGGGTGGCTAGGTTTTCGTCGCCAGTCTTGTCTTGTGCCAGCGTAATTCTCTGTGGGCCTGCGACAAGCAGGACGGCGGCAACGGCAGTAGCAGTGATGACGGCTAAGACAATTTTGCGCATTAATGGTCCTCGCTTGCGGTGATAATGGTGAGCAGGGGAATAACGCGGGGCGGGCGGATGGAGTATTCGCCGCCAGACTTCGTGGTCCAGCCCGCATGAGTTAGAGCGCTCAAGTGGTGGTAAGCGGTGCCGGTGGAGGAGACGATGTTTTCTTCGACAAGCTCGGCGGCGGTGGCGGGTGCGGCGAGGAGGCGGCGGAGGATTTCGCCGCGGACGGGATGAGCCAGCGCGGAGAGACGCTCGAGGTTCTCCGCCCAGCTCTCATCGGTAACGAACGTGGTGGGGCGCTGCCATTGGTAGGCGTACGAGCGCTTGCCGACGTTTATGTTGCCGCCAAAGATGACGGAACCGTCGGGAAGCTGCTCGTTGGGTGCGAGGGCGTCGACCAGCCAGTAGGTCGAGTCTTCTTCAGTGGTGGTGGGTGTAGGTCTGGCGTCGGCAGTGTTCGTGCGCCCCTCGAGCGCGGCGACGCGCGCTTCAAGCTCGGCGAGGCGTGCTTCGACTGTTGTGTCCATGGAATCTAGAATTCCAGAAATCTAGAAACCTGGCAAGGCTTAGTTGAGGATTGGGTACTGGAGTTAAGAAATCATCGGCCACGCGGTGGAGACATCCGAGGCATCCCGACCGCGTCCTTCCAGGTACTTCTTGAAGGACTCGCGGTCCTTGTACCACTCGACGGCCTGGTATTCCATGAGCTCGTTGGTGTCCATCTGTGCTAGCTCGGGGAAGTGCTGGCGCACCTGCTTCCAAGCGACGCGGGCGGCCGCGAGGGCGTCGGCAGTAGCCTCATGCGCGTTGCTCAGCTCCACGCCGTAGTGGGCAGAGACCTCCTCCAGGGTGCGCTTGCCCTTGCGCCACTTGTCCTTCACCCGGTCGATGACGAAAGGATCGAATACTGGGCCGTTCACCGTGAAGTCCCCGGTCAGCGCGCGCAGTACAGAGAGATCGTAGGCGGCGTTGTAGACAATGAGCGTAAGACCTTCCTCCCAGGCCTGGTAGATGGCATCGACCGTCTCCTTGAGGACTTCGTCGTGCGGGCGACCCTCCGCGCGGGCCTTCTCAGTAGTGATGCCGTGGATCTTGGCGGCCTCCTCGGGGATCTCCACTCCGGGGTCAGCGAGCATTTCCCGCTTATCTACCTCGCGCCCGTCGATACGAACCAGGGCAGAGGTGACGATGCGGGCTTCTTTGGGCTTTACGGAGGTGGTCTCGAGGTCGAAGGAGAGCATACGGGTGGCGTCGAAGTTCATGGACAACACTCTAGCGCCCGGCTCGGACATGCACTGTGGAAGTCCTGCAGAATGACGGATATAGAACTGCAGAATGACGATCAATATCTTGCAGAATGACGGACAAAGCCTTGCAGAATGACCAACTGCAGGTAGAGTGCTATTTATGGAACGGTATATTAGACGCGGTATGGAAGGTTTTGCCCGAGAAGCATTGACCTTCTCACCCGTTGTCCACGTCACGGGCGCACGGCAGGTTGGCAAGTCGACGTTGACAAGGCATCTCGGCCTTGAACGTGCTGTGTATGTAACGCTGGATGATCCCGCTGCTCTCTCACTAGCGGAAGAGGATCCGATGACCTTTGTGCAGCAAGGTGGTGACGCAACGCTGATTATTGATGAAATTCAGCGGCTTCCCGAGCTCACACTGCCGTTAAAAGCCGAGGTGGATAGGAACCGCCGGCCAGGTCGATTTATCATTACTGGTTCATCAGATTTTGCTCGGGGAGTGGGTAAGAAGGATTCCCTTGCAGGAAGAATTATTGATCTCCATTTGCACCCACTGAGCCAACAAGAAATTTGTGAAACCGTCAGTGACGGCGCCTTTGTAGATAGGCTCGATGAGCTCGTCGAATTGCCTGTGCGTTCTGTTCCTACGGAACAAGTAGATCGAGCTGGCTTGGTGGACAAAGTGCTGAAGGGCGGCTATCCGGTTGCATTAGAGCTGCAAGATCGGATGCGCCGAGCTTGGTTCGAGTCTTATGTTTCACATGTGACGGTGATTGAAGAAACCCTATCCCGGGAAAGCGCACAGCCGGGAAGGTTGCAATCGTTGTTGCGACTACTCGCAGCACATCAGGCGGGGGAGTTAGTTCCGGCGAAGCTCGCACGTGAAGCGGAAATCCCAGCGTCCACTGTCCGCTCCTACCTCGATACATTGTCAAGGCTGTTTCTTTCCTCACAGGTGAAAGCGTGGAAATCAAATCTGACGTCGCGAGAAATATCCAAGCCCAAAAGTTGGGTCACTGATTCCGGTCTGGCTTCCTGGTTAGCGGGGCAAACTCGAGACATGCTCATGAATCCGCTGGTGCAGTCGCATCTAGGGCATTTAGTGGAAGGGTTTGTCCTTCAGGAACTTTCTGCCCAGCAGGGTTGGGCTGAAAGTCAGCATCAGCTGCTCCACTGGCGTGATAGTGCCGGGATGGAAGCGGATGTTGTCATCGAATTCGCGGACAATAGCATCGCTGCGCTTGAGGTTAAATCCGGTGCGACAGTCAAGGCAGGACAGGTTCGGCATTTGCGTGCACTGAGCGAGAAACTAGGGCCCCGTTTCCGTGGAGGATTTGTCTTGGCTCCGATTCCCTATGTGCAGCCCTTGGGAGACAAACTTTGTGCGCTACCGATGTCATATTTGTGGCGTGGATAGGACGTTTGGCCAGGAACATGCTGTGTCCGGCAGCCCCGCTACACTAGTGACTCGTGAGTGATGCAGTAGATATCCAACGCGAATGGTCCGAGCTTGCCCAGGAAGTGCGCAAGCACCGCGAGCTGTACTACAACGGCGAGCCGGCGATCCCGGATGCGGACTTTGACGCCCTTTTCCAGCGCTTGCTGGCGCTGGAAGCGGAACACCCGGAGCTTCAAACTCCGGATTCGCCTACCCAGCAGGTGGGCGCTGCCCCGGAGGGCGCCGTTGACATCGAGCACCTGGAACGCCTGTACAGTTTGGACAACGTTTTTAGCGCTGACGAGTTGCAGGACTGGCTGGACCGCACCCCGGCAAAGGCCTATCTCACCGAGCTCAAGATTGACGGTTTGTCCATCGATTTGGTCTATCGTGACGGCAAGCTTGCCACGGCCGCCACGCGTGGTGATGGTCGCGTGGGTGAGGACATCACTGCTAATGCGCGTGTTATTCCCGATATCCCACGTGAGCTGACGGGCAGCGAAGAATACCCGGTTCCCTCCCTGGTAGAGGTCCGCGGCGAGGTGTACATGCGCCCGGATGAATTTGAGGAAATTAACTCCGCACGCCGCGAGGATGGTAAGCCCACCTTTGCCAACCCCCGCAACGCGGCCGCGGGCGGACTGCGCATGAAGGACCCGGAGGACGTCAAGAAGCGCCGGCTCCACATGGTCTGCCACGGCATCGGCGCGCGCGAAGGATTCCAACCAGCCTCGCAACACGACGCCTACCAGGCCTTGGAGGCATGGGGATTCCCGGTGTCGCCTTATACCCAGCGGGTCACCACCACCAAGGAGGTTCAAGAGCGCGTGACCTACTGGGAGGAACACCGCCACGATGCTTACTTCGAGATGGACGGTCTCGTCATCAAGGTCGACGACCTGGCCAGCCAGCGCTCCTTAGGAGCGACTTCACGTGCGCCACGTTGGGCCATCGCGTATAAGTACCCACCGGAGGAGGTCACCACCAAGCTTCTTAACATTGAGGTCGGTGTCGGTCGAACGGGGCGCGTGACGCCTTTCGCCATCATGGAACCAGTCTTTGTCTCCGGCTCGACGGTTTCCATGGCCACCCTGCACAACCAGTTCGAGGTCAAGAACAAGAACGTCCTCATCGGGGACACCATTGTCATCCGCAAGGCCGGAGAGATCATCCCTGAGGTTCTCGGCCCCGTCCTAGACAAGCGCGATGGCAGTGAGACCGATTGGGTCTTCCCGGAGAACTGCCCTGCATGCGGCACGAAGCTGGCACCGCAGAAGGAAGGCGACCAGGACTGGCGCTGCCCGAATACCCGCAGCTGCCCAGCGCAGCTGGCGGCGCGTCTGGAGTATTTGGCCTCCCGCAAGGCGCTTGACATTGGTGAGCTGGGGGAGAAGGCGGCGGCGGACTTGATTTCTTCCGGAGTGCTCGTGGACGAGGCAGAACTCTTTGATCTCGATGAAGAAGCACTCCTTAAATCCTCGGTCTACACCACCCAGAAGGGCGCGCTCAACGCCTCGGGCAAGAAGCTGCTGGAGAACCTCAAGACCGCCCGTCAGGCTGAGTTCTGGCGAGTGCTCGTAGCGCTGTCCATCCGCCACGTTGGCCCCATTGCCGCGCGTGCGTTAGCCACGCGGTTCGGCTCCATGGAGGCGCTGCGCGCGGCATCGGTGGAGGAGCTGGCGGATACTGATGGCGTGGGTGGCATCATCGCGGAATCCTTTAAGCAATGGTTCGAGGTGGACTGGCACGACAACATCGTGCAGAAGTGGACCGCCGCCGGGGTGACCATGGAGGAAGAATCCAGCGATAAGCCCGCGCAAACGCTGGAGGGAATCACCGTGGTGGTGACCGGAACCCTAGAGAACTACAGTCGCGATTCCGCTAAGGAGGCCATCATCTCCCGTGGCGGCAAGGCCTCCGGGTCGGTGTCGAAGAAGACCAACTATGTCGTCGTCGGAGAAAACGCCGGTTCAAAGGAACAGAAGGCCCGCGACCTTGGCTTGACCATCTTGGATGAGGAAGGCTTCAACCGCCTCCTTGAAACGGGCGAGGCATGAAGTTAGCCGCCTTCGACCTGGACGGCACTATCTACTTTGATGGCCACATGCCCGAAGACGTGCCGGAGGCGATTGCCGGTTGGCGCGCTGCGGGCAACCTTGCTGTCGTGGCCACGGGCAAGTCTCCTCATTCTGCTCGGCGTGCACTAGAGCCTTTTGGCGTTGACTTTGACTACTACCTGCTCTGCAACGGCACCGTCATCATGGATGGCTCTTATGAGTTGCTCTACGAAAACCATGTACCGCCCGAGGTGGTTCGTGCCGTGTATGAGCGGGTGCATGACACACCAAAGCTCGACCTCTATTGCACACGTTTGACAGGCCCGGACGGCTACCTCGTGCGCAACGTGGCGGGCGTGCACAACCCCATCATCAGTGAGCCCGTGCCGGTCCCGCCGTCACGCATTGAGGAAGAGGTCTTCCCGCTTGTTGCCGCCTGGACCCCGGGCAACCCAGACCTGCAGAGGAAGATCGCGCAGTGGGTCACGGACCGCTTTCCGGTAGGTACCGCGATGAACCGCAACTTCTTCGACATCATGCCGCCCGGTCACGACAAGGGCTTTGCCTTGACTTGGCTGCTTCGTCACCTGGAAGTTGAGCGCTCTGACATTGAGCTCATCACCTTCGGGGACGGGCACAATGACCTGCCCATGCATGCGCTTGCCGACGTCTCCCTCACCTTCCCCTGGGCACAACCCGACATCCACAAGGCGTGCACCGCGGTGGTGGACTCAGCCGTTGAAGGTCTAATACACTACGGTTCATGAAGATTGCGGCTTTAGACATGGATGGCACTGTTTACGTCAACGAAGACATAACAGAGGCCACACAAAAAGCCATCGCTGAGTGGCGTGCCGCAGGCAACTTGGCCGTCTCCGCGACGGGCAAGTCCATCGCCAATGCGCGCAACACACTCGAACCCTTCGGCGTGGAGCTGGACTACCACGTGCTCTACAACGGGACAGTCATCACCGGCGGCGACTATTCCATCCTGCACGAGGAGCATCTGCCGAGTGAGGTTGTGCAGTCCATTGTCGCTCGTTTCACCGGCCTGCCGTTGAATATCTACCTCACAGGCTTGTCTGGAGCCGACCAGGTAGCGTGGGATGGCCTCGCAGGACGCGAGTCCTCCATGGTGGCGAATACGGAAGTGGTGGATCCGGGGGACGTCGCCAAGCGCAGCACTGTGTTGTTGTCCCTGTGGATCCCTGGCAACCCTGAGCTGCGCCGCGAGGTGGACGAGTGGGTCCGCGAGAATTGTGCCGTCGAATCATCCTTTAACTGCGATTTCTACGACATCATGCCACCTGGCCATAACAAGGGTGAGGGCTTGACGCGGTTGCTTGATCATCTCGGCCACGAAAAAGCTGAACTCTACACCTTCGGCGATAGCTTCAATGATCTCTCGATGCACTCCATCGCCACCGAGTCCTTCACGTTCCCGGGAACGCAGATCACCGAAGAGGTGGACCACGTGGTCCCCGATGTCGCCGCGGGACTCAACTCGTTGCTTGCCCGCTAAGTAAGAAACGCACCCAAGATGGCACCCAAGTCACCCAAGTGCTCAACTTCGGAGGCGAGGTAATCGGGTCCACCAACGCGGCCCATCACCACCACGTAGTTCGTTCCCACGAGGGGAGCAGCGGCCAGCGCGGATTCGATGAGCGTCCAGGATTCCGGGATCCATGTGTCCTTCTCGGGATTGAGCACGCGAGCCGTTGTGATGTTGAGGTCGGTGGGGATCGAGCCGTCGTCGGCAGGCGCGGCGTCTGAGGCGGCGATGCGGCTGATCTTCTCGTCGTTCGCAATAACAACGGCCCAATTGGACGTCAGCGCCTTGGGGATGGCGGCGCAGACTTCGCTCATTGCGGCCGTCACGTTGCGTTGTGCGGCAACCTTGGCCAGCACGTGGATTTGCCCACGGCGGTCGACGCGACCGCTGAAGGGGCGAATGGAGTCGACCTCTACGCCTTCCACGGTCTGTGCTGCCGTGATGATCTCATCCGCCATGGTGGACTGGGGGAGATCCAAGACGATGTCATCCATGACCGTACCGTCTGGGAAATTCTCCACAATGTCGACGGAGCGGATATTGGCCTCGATGCTGCCCATCGCGTTGGCAAGGAGGCCAAGGCTGCCGGGGGTGTCAGGGAGAAGGACACGGACGAGGTACGACATATCGTTCTTTCTGGGGAAGGTGAATAAGTAGGGAGGGAATATTTGGCTTTCTAACTCGATCGATGTTACCCAACCTGTCGAATACTATTCAATAGTATGAGCTTCACTTAGGGGAGGAGTGGTGGTGGCGCGGCAACAGCTGTGCAGTACCATGGGTGCTTAGCTATCAACCGTCTCAATGAATAAAAGGATGGAGTTCGCGTGTCTGATATTTCGCGTGACGAGGTCGCGCACTTGGCAAAGCTGTCGCGATTGGCCCTGAGCGAGGAAGAACTGAAGCAGTTCGCCGCGCAGATCGACGAAATCGTGGACTCGGTGTCCGCGGTGGGCAAGGTCGAGGCTGAAGGTGTGGAGCCGATGTCGCACCCGCACTCCGTACATGCTCCAATGCGTGAGGACGTTATTGTGCGCACCCTCACCGCCGAACAGGCCCTGGACCAAGCGCCGGCAGCTGAAGATGACCGCTTCATGGTTCCGCAGATTCTGGGTGGAGGAGACGAATAAGAATGGCACAATTCATTGCGCCCACCGAGGGCATTACCGCACTGACCGCCGCCGAGCTGGCTGAGAAGATTCACTCCCGTGAGCTCACCTCCCGCGAAGTTACTCAGGCATTCTTGGATCGCATCGCGGAGACCGATGGCGAGCTCAACGCCTTCCTCCATGTTGGCGCGGAGGAAGCGCTGGCGGCTGCCGACGCCGTCGATAAGTCCCTCGACGCCGGCGAAGAACCCGCCTCTGCCTTGGCTGGCGTGCCGCTGGCGCTCAAGGATCTGCTCGTTACTACCGACGCCCCTACGACCGCCGCCTCCAAAATGCTGGAGGGCTGGGTATCACCTTATGATGCTACGCTGGTGACCAAGCTGCGCGAGGCAGGTATCCCGATTCTGGGTAAGACGAACCTTGATGAGTTCGCGATGGGTTCTTCTAACGAGAACTCTGCTTATGGCCCCGCGCACAACCCCTACGACACCGAGCGCACCCCGGGCGGCTCCGGCGGCGGCACTGCTGCGGCTCTGGCCTCGGGCCAGGCCCCGCTGGGTATCGGTACTGACACTGGTGGCTCGATCCGCCAGCCTGCTGCACTGACCAACACCGTTGGTGTCAAGCCGACGTACGGCACGGTGTCGCGTTACGGCCTCATCGCAGCTGCAAGCTCTCTGGACCAGGCAGGTCCGACTGCCCGCACGGTCCTCGATACCGCACTGCTGCACGAAATCATTGCCGGACACGATTCTTTTGATGCCACCTCCGTGGATAAGCCGGTTGCCCCGGTAGTCGCCGCCGCTAAGGAAGGCGCCAATGGCGACCTTTCCGGCGTCAAGGTTGGCCTGATCAAGCAATTCGAGCGCGACGGCTGGCAGCCGGGTGTGATGGAGGCCTACCACGCTGCGGTTGAGCAGTTGAAGAACCAGGGCGCGGAGATCGTCGAGGTCGACTGCCCGCACTTCGACGATGCACTGGCTGCGTACTACCTCATCATGCCGTGTGAGGTCTCCTCCAACCTGGCCCGCTTCGACGGCATGCGCTACGGCCTGCGTGTGGGCGATGACGGAACCCACTCCGCGGAAGAGGTTATGTCTCTGTCCCGCGCTGCTGGTTTCGGCCCTGAGGTTAAGCGCCGCATCATGCTGGGTACCTACGCGCTATCCGTCGGATATTACGACGCCTACTACCTCCAAGCACAGCGTGTGCGCACCCTCATTGCACAGGACTTTGAGCGCGCTTTCGAACAGGTCGATGTCCTTGTTTCCCCGACCACGCCGACCACAGCCTTCAAGCTGGGGGAGAAGGTTGAGGATCCGATGGAGATGTACAACTTCGACCTCTGCACCCTGCCGCTGAACCTTGCCGGCGTGTGCGGCATGTCTGTACCTTCCGGCTTGGCGTCCGACACCAACCTGCCGACGGGCCTGCAGATCATGGCTCCGGCGTTCAAGGATGACCGGCTGTACAAGGTCGGCGCCGCTTATGAAGCAGGGCGCAAGTAGCGCGCTGCTATCTCTCCTGCAGCTCGCATGAGCCGGGGGTCTTTCACTGACGTGGGAGGCCGCCGGCCTTTGTCGTTTTATTCGACGGTGGGTGTGTTCTTGGGGCTTACCTCTCTTTCTGGATCTTCCTGGACTGTGGGGTGTCGTCGTTTGAAACGACGGAGTTTAGAAGGGGATGTCGTCGCTGCCTGCCTCTGCGGAGTCACTTTGAGCTTCGGCCTTCGCTTTGGCTTGTTGTTGTGCGTGGTAGTCGTCGAGTTCTTGTTTAAGCTGTTGTGCTTCTTCACGCACGCGTTTTCTGGTGGTGGTGATGTGTTGGGCTACGGTCTGTGCCCACCGTTTCTGTTTTGGTGCCAGGGGGCCTTCTGCTTCGTTGATGGTCCAGGTACCGTCAGCGAAAAGCCAGATAACATCCCCACTGTAGGGGTCCAGCAGGTACTTTAAGGTGCCATCGGTTTTCATGTTG
>QWCQ01000312.1_pt1 | contig 37448 bp, 38 predicted proteins | sample 1972701 | NCBI WGS metagenome assembly QWCQ01 (sample SAMN09866704, study PRJNA288562) | Human gut metagenome isolate pre4_stool, whole genome shotgun sequencing... | reverse complement strand
GGGCGTGGGAAAAAATCAGAAGACGGAGACCGTGTTGAAACACGCCACGGAATGCGGCATCGACGGTTTTATTCCCCTGCAAATGGATCGCTCCGTTTCCAATCTCACGAAGAAGTATGATGGGAAGAAGGCCCGCTTCGAAAAAATTGCCGAAGAAGCGGCGAAGCAATCCAATCGACGCCGTGTGCCCCTTGTCGGCGATTTGCTCACCGTGGACGGGCTCATCGCCGCGGCCGGTCCCGAGAATTTGCTCCTCGTCTGCTACGAAGGCGAGGCGGCCGTGGAAATCGAAGACGCGTCTCTCGACTCGGCGAAAAAAATCTATGTCATCATCGGGCCGGAGGGGGGCTTTTCCGACAGGGAAGTGGCCCTCTTGCATAATGCGAAGGCCCAATTTATTACCATGGGCGAGCGGATCCTGCGCACGGAAACGGCGGGAATCGTGGCATCTTATGTCATCAAGCGGAAAATAGAAAGGGGGCCTCATGCGGCGATTTAAAACCTATACACTGGGCTGCAAAGTCAATCAATATGAAACGGAAGCCGTGGAAGAAATGCTGGAAAGAGAGGGCTACGGTCACGACGCATCCATGGACGTGGATCTCGCGATCATCAATACCTGCACGGTGACCAACGAAAGCGACCGAAAGAGCCGCCAGATTATTCGCCGCCACAAGCGGGAAAACCCCAACTGCAAAGTGGTGGTCATCGGCTGCTACGCCCAGGTTTCCGCCGAGGAAGTGGCGAAGATCGACGGCGTGGATTTGGTGCTGGGCACGAAAGATCGCGCCGCCCTGCCCGGCTACGTGGAGGCGCTCTTTCAGGGAGCGGATCAAATCGTCCACGTCGAGGCCCACGAGCAAGGGGAGGACTTCGAGCATTTAGAAATTAAAGAAATCGAAGATCACACACGGGCTTATATGAAAGTGCAGGACGGCTGCAATCAGTACTGCGCCTACTGCATTATTCCCTACGCCCGGGGCTTTATCCGCTCTCGGGACATGGCCGACGCCGTAGAGGAGGCGAAGCGCCTGGCCGCAAGCGGCTTTAAAGAAATCGTCCTGACGGGCATCCACGTGGGCAGTTACGGAAAAGATCTTTCCGAAGACGTGACCCTTGTGGATCTCATCGAGGCCATGGATGAAGTGGAAGGGATCGAGCGCATCCGCCTCTCCTCCATCGAGCCCATGACCATGACCGACGACTTTTTGAACCGCGTGGCCAAGCTGAAGCGCTTTATGCCCCATTTCCACCTGTCTCTGCAAAGCGGCGCAGAAAAAACTCTGCGGGAGATGAATCGCAACTACACCCCGGAAGAATATCGGGGCACGGTGCGGCGCATCCGCCGCGTGTTTCCCGATGCCGGGCTCACCACCGATGTCATTGTGGGCTTTCCCGGCGAAAGTGAAGAAGATTTCGAGGAGAGCTTGGATTTCGTCGAGGAAATGGGCTTTTCCCGTCTCCACGTCTTTCCTTACAGCATGCGGAAAAACACGCCGGCCGCCCGCAGGAAGGATCAAATCCCCGGCCCGGTAAAAAAAGAGCGGGCCGCCCGCATGATCGCCCTCGGAGACAAACTCGCCGCTGATTTCGTGAAAGACAGAATCGGCAAGACCTATCCCGTGCTCTTTGAAGAGAAAAAAGACGACAAAAATTACGGCTACACTCCCAACTACATTTACGTTGCCGTAGAGGGAAAAGAAGATCTGAGAAACACTCTTGAATATGTTACAATTGAGGGAGAAAGAGGCGGTGAAATCACCGGCCGAATCAGAAAGGAGCATGCGAATGGATTGTCTATTTTGTAAGATCATCGAAGGCGAAATTCCTTCCCAATGCTTGTACGAAGACGACAAGGTCTACGTCTTTAAAGACATCGACCCTCAGGCGCCGGTACACTTCTTGGTGATTCCGAAAAAACACATCGACTCCCTCGATGCCATGGAAGATGAAGACAGCGAACTCATCGGCTACGTGTTTAAAAAGATTCGCGACTTGGCAAGGGAAGAAGGCCTCGAAGACGGCTACCGCGTCGTACACAATATTGGCGAAGACGGCGGCCAGTCGGTAAAACACATGCACTTCCACGTTTTAGGCGGTAGAAGTCTGCAATGGCCACCGGGTTAAATCATTGAAAAACCTTAGGATTTGTTGAATTCCCCTTTCGAAACGTGTATAATAGTTAAGAATTTAGCCGAAAAGGCTATTCACTCTTTTCAAAAAGAGGGGAGGGGAAATCATGTCGGAAATCCGCGTTGGAGAAAACGAGTCTTTAGAATCTGCCTTAAAAAGATTTAAAAGACAATGTGCTTCCAGTGGTGTTTTGAAAGAAGTTCGCAAACGCGAACACTACGAAAAACCCAGTGTAAAGCGTAAGAAAAAATCTGAGGAAGCACGCAGAAAAAAACGTAAATACTAATTGAGAAGGTGTTATTTTGTCTTTAAAAGAAACCTTAATGCAGGATTTAAAAACTGCAATGAAGACGAAGGATAAGAGAGCGAAAGATACGATCACCATGGTGCGCGCCGCGATTAAACAAAAAGAAGTGGACGAACGCGTCGAACTGGACGACGAAGGCGTACTCAAAGTGCTGTCCAAGGAAATCAAGGAACGCCGGGGAAGCATCGAAGAATTCGAAAAAGCCGGCCGCGACGATTTGGTCGAAAGCACGAAGGCGGAAATCGACGTTCTCATGAAATACATGCCCGAACAATTATCGGAAGAAGAGCTTGAAAAGTTGATTCGCCAAGTGATGGAAGAAAACAACATCACGGAGAAAAAACAAATGGGTCTTCTCATGAAAAACATTATGCCGAAAGTGCAAGGTCGCGCCGACGGCAAGGCGGTTAACGCAATCGTCAATCGCATTTTAAATTAAAGTAACCCGGAGAGCCTCTCCGGGTTACTTTCGATTACGCATAATTTCCTCGGGTATAAATAAATGGGGAGGTGTGGGCATGAAAATTTTTTTAACGTCGCTTGTTTCTCTTTTCGCGGCGACGCCGGTTTACGCGGCGGGCCCCAGCGCCGACCTTCTGCCATGGCTCAGATCGGCCTTGGTCATCGTGGGCCTGGCGAGTTTTACCTACGCCCTTTTTTCCAAAGAATTTTCAAAAAGTTGGATCTTCGGCGCGGCCGCCATGCTGATCTACTTCATCACGGGAATCTTCGGCGGCGCGGCGTCGGTTATCACCCTGCTTTTGTTTTTGGCGAGCGGCGTTCTCGTCCTCGTGGAGGCCATTGCGCCGGGCTTCGGCATCGCCGGCATCAGCGGCACCCTATTATTTTTCGCGTCTTTGGCCTTGGCCATGGACAACGGCGTGCAGGCCATGCTCACTTTTTTCCTTTCCGCCGTCGTCGTGCTCTTAATGGCCCGGGGGCTGTGGGAAAAAGGCGAGAGCCTGCCCATGGTGAAGCGCCTCATGGGGCAAGATACGCCTAAAAGGGAAAAGCTTATGCCGTGGAAAGTGGGGGACGTGGGCCTTTCAAGAACGCAGTTGCGCCCGGAAGGGATCGGGGAATTTAACGGAGAGGAAGTCACCGTGCGCTCCACCGGCCCCTTAATCGAAGGCCACCGCAAAATCGAGATTGTGTCCGTTCGCGGGCGCACCATTTCCGTGAGAGAGGTGGACTAATTCGCTCCGCCTCTTTCGATGAATGTACTTATAAGAAAAACGCAACAGAAATAATTGATTTATCAGAGGAGGGATTCCAATGGGACTCGGTACTATTTTCGGCGCAATCATCGCCTTCGTCATCGTCGTCTTTTTACTCGTCGTACTCACCATGGTGCCCATCGGTTTGTGGGTGACGGCCTTTTTCTCCGGCGTAAAAGTGCGGATGAGCGACCTCATCGGCATGCGCCTGCGCCGCGTAAAACCCCGTCGAATCGTAAACCCTATGATCAAGGCCACGAAAGCCGGCATGGGCTTAAACATCGGCTCTGTCGAAGGTCACTACCTGGCCGGGGGCAATGTGGACGCCGTTGTTGATGCGCTCATCGCCGCCCAACGGGCCGACATAGAATTGAATTTTGAAGAGGCCGCCGCCATCGACTTGGCGGGCAGAGACGTTTTGGAAGCGGTGCAAGTGAGCGTCAATCCGAAAGTGATCGAGACGCCGAAGATTTCCGCCGTGGCCCAAGACGGCATCGAAGTCTTGGTCATCGCCAAAGTGACCGTGCGGGCCAATATCGACCGCCTCGTCGGCGGGGCCGGTGAAGAAACCATTATCGCCCGGGTCGGCGAAGGCATCGTCACCACCGTGGGCTCGTCGAGAACCTACAAGGAAGTGTTGGAAAACCCGGATAATATTTCTCGCGTGGTCCTCGAAAAGGGATTGGATTCGGGCACGGCCTACGAAATTTTATCCATCGACATCGCCGACGTGGACGTGGCGCGAAACATCGGTGCCCGTCTGCAAACGGACCAAGCGGAAGCGGACAAGCGCATCGCCGAAGCGAAGGCATCGGAACGCCGCTCCATGGCCATCGCCAGGGAACAGGAAATGCGCGCCGAAGTGGAAGCCATGCGCGCCCGCGTCGTGGAAGCTCAATCGGAAGTGCCCAGGGCTTTAGCGGAAGCATTGAAATCCGGAAATCTTTCCGTGGGCGGTTACTACGAGCTTGAAAACCTAAAGAGCGACACGGCCATGCGGGAAGCCATCGCCGGCGGAGACAAAAAGAAAATCGACGAGGCAAGTGAATGAACAGCCTCCTTCCCATTCTCCTCATCGCGCTCTTCGGTCTGATTAAAAGCCGTATGGAAGAAAGCAGCGGCACGGAGGCGAAGAAGAAATCCCATGGCGTGGGGCTGCCCGATGAGATGCAGCAGGCCATAAAACAATTTCAGGGAACAAAGGAAAAAACGGGAAGAGGTAATGGCCGGGAGGCGGATTACAAGGATCTGCCCATCGAGGTGCAGCGGGCCATAAAAAGTTTTCAACAACCCGAGGCAAAGGCAGCGAAAAAAGAAACCCGCGCTCGGGAAAAAGAGCGGCTGAAAAAGAAACGGCAAATGGATGACGCGGCATTAAAGCAGGCCACGGAAGCGGCCCTTGCCGCCGATCGTGCCAAAGAAGAGGCTCCCGTCGCGCCCCAAGCGGCAGAGCCGGAGGCCGCAAAGCCCTCGCCATTTGCCGCCATCGAAAAATTCGACGAGGCCTACCGGCCGTTTATTTACAGCGAAGTATTCAACAAACCCAAGTGTAAACGTAAGTAAAGGAGACGTTTTTGCAAGATCAATTAGCTATCGGCATCAGTGAACCCAAGGTGTTAAAGGAATTATTCGGTCATTTAGACGAACATACGAAAATGATCGAGGAGGCTTTTTCCGTGACCATTCGCCAGGAAGACGACGGCCTCACGGTAAAAGGGGAAGAGGGCCCGGTGAAACAGGCGGGCATCGTCCTTGAAAATTTAATCGAAGCCATCCACAAGCAAAAGCGCGTGGACAAAAAAGACGTGGCATACAGCATCGACCTGGTACAGGCGGGCATCGAAGACAGCTTCACCTCCCTCCTGGACGACGTCATCGTCTACACGGAAATGGGCCGGCCCATTCGCCCGAAAACCTTGGGGCAGAAGCGTTACTTAGATGCCATCAGAAGTCACGACGTGGTCTTCGGCATCGGTCCCGCCGGCACGGGAAAGACCTACATCGCCATGGCCAACGCGGTGAAGGCCTTTAAGGAAAAAGAAGTCAACCGCATCATCCTCACGCGCCCCGCCGTGGAGGCCGGCGAAAGCTTGGGCTTTTTGCCCGGGGATTTGCAGATGAAAGTGGATCCCTACCTTCGCCCCCTCTACGACGCCCTTTTCGAAATTCTGGGCCAAGACGCCTTTCAAAAGTATTTGGAAAAAGGCCTTATCGAAGTGGCGCCCTTGGCCTACATGCGCGGGCGCACCTTGGACAATGCCTACGTCATATTAGACGAGGCGCAAAACTCCACCAACGAGCAGATGAAAATGTTTCTGACCAGGCTGGGCTACGGCTCCAAGGCCATTATCACCGGGGACGTGACCCAAATCGACTTGCCTCGGGGCAAGCAATCGGGCCTGAAGAGCGTGCTTAAAATCTTGGACGGCGTCAAGGGCATCGAGATCATTCGCCTGGGCCGAAACGACATCGTGCGCCATCCCTTGGTGCAACGGATCATCGACGCCTACGACCGCTTCGATCGGGAAAAGGAAAAACAGGCCGAGGAATCGGAAAGCAAAGACGGCAAAGACAAGAAGGACCAAAAGGGGAAGGGCCATGACCGAACTTAGCCTCTATATGGACGATCGGCAAGAGACCATCGCCTTGTCGGAAGAAGACAGGGCTTTAATTCAATCCCTTATTTCTTTCGTCGTTCCGAAAATCGCCGAAGAGGCACAGGTGGAAGTCTCCGTGAGCTTCGTGGAAGACGAGGAGATCCGCGCCCTAAATCGAGATTTTCGCGGCGTGGACAAGGTGACAGATGTGTTGAGTTTTCCCATGGACGAGGTCTACGGCGACTTTAGGAACCTGGGCGATGTAATAATCAACACCGCCAAGGTGAAGGAGCAGGCCGAGGAATTCGGCCACGGCTACCGCCGGGAGCTCACCTACCTTACGGTACACAGCCTGCTCCACTTAGTAGGCTACGATCACGAGGAGGCCGAGGAAAAGGCGGCCATGCGCGCCAGGGAAGAGGCGCTCCTCGCGGCATTCGAAGGGGAAGAAAATGAAGCGCGGTAACTTTATCAAATCATTTAACTTTGCCGTACAGGGCATCATCAGCTCCATTCATTCGGAGCGAAACATGAAATTTCATTACGCGGCGGCGCTGGGGGTTATCGCCTTCAGCCTTTTGTTTAATCTGTCCCGCATCGAATTTATCGCCCTGCTCTTCGCCGTCACCTTCGTCATCGTCTCGGAGCTTTTCAACACGGCCATCGAGCGCACCGTGGACATGGTGACCCAGGAATACCACCCCATGGCGAAACTCGTCAAAGACATCAGCGCCGGCGCCGTCTTGCTCGCAGGGATCAATGCGGCGGTGACGGGCTACTTGCTCTTTTTCGACCGGATCATTTCCTTTACCGATGTGGTCTTGGTTCGAATTAAAAACTCCGGGCCCCACCTGACCTTCGTGGCCATTATTATCGTCTTGATCTTGACCGTGGGCGCGAAGCTTTACAAGCGGGAACACGGGGGAAGCTACTTTCAAGGCGGCGCCGTCAGCGGCCATTCCGCCCTGGCCTTTTGCATGGCGGCCTCCATTACCTTTATTTCCATGAACGGATTTATCGCGGCTCTCGCCTTCGGCCTGGCCTTTCTCGTGGCGGAAAGCCGCATCGAAGGGGAAATACATAAGCCCATGGAAACCGTGGCGGGTGCCGTCTTAGGCATCGCCGTCGCCGTTATTATTTTTGTTTGGATGGGATAAAATGAACCGAAAAGAAATAATTCAAAAACTAATCGCCGCGGCAAAGGCGGCGCAGAAATCCGCCTACGTGCCCTACTCGAACTACGCCGTGGGCGCAGCCCTTCTCGCCGATGACGGCAAGATCTATACCGGCTGCAATATCGAAAACGCCTCCTTTACCCCCACGGTCTGCGCCGAGCGGGTGGCCGTCTTTAAAGCAATCAGCGAAGGGGCAAAGCAGGTGGAAATCATCGCCGTGGTGGCGGGCGAGGACATGGGCTATCCCTGCGGCGTGTGCCGCCAGGTGCTCCGAGAATTCGGAAAAAATGCCACAGTCGTCGTGGCGAAAGACGAAGAAAACTACCACGTTCACACACTGGACGAGCTCTTGCCCCACAGCTTCGGGCCGGAAAATGTAAAAGGAGATGTCGATGCATAAATCAGGATTTGTCAGCGTCGTGGGACGCCCCAATGTGGGAAAAAGCACGCTGTTAAACAGAATACTTAAGGAAAAACTGTCCATCACTTCAAACAAGGCCCAAACCACGAGAAATAAAATCACCATGATCCACACCGACGATCGGGGCCAAATTATTTTTCTCGACACGCCGGGGATTCAATCGCCGAAAAACAAATTAGGCGACTACATGTTAAAGACCAGCGTCTCCTCCATGGAAGGGGTGGACGTGATTCTCATGGTGGTGGACATGAGCGACTACCTGGGCCCGAAGGATCAAATGATTCTCGATGCCATGGAAAAAGAAGGGCGGGACATTCCGGCGATTTTAGTCATTAACAAAGTGGATGTGGCGCCGAGAGACGAAGTGCTTCCCATCATCGCGAAATTTGCCGCCATGAACCGCTTCGAAGACATCGTCCCCGTCTCCGCCTTAAACGACGAAAACGTGGATCATCTGGTGGACGTGATTTTCGAGCATTTGCCGGAAGGCCCCCAATATTTCCCGGAAGACATGATCACCGATCAGCCGGAGAAATTTATCGTCGCCGAATTGATTCGGGAAAAAGGCCTCTTCTACTTAAGAGACGAAGTGCCCCACGGTTTGGCCGTGTCCGTGGATTCCATGAAAGAAGTGGAAGGGAAGGACCACATGGACATTCAGGCCACCATTTACGTGGAACGGGATTCCCATAAGGGCATTATTATCGGCAAAAACGGCCAGATGCTGAAGCGAATCGGCACGGAGGCGCGAAAAGAAATCGAAGCCTTCTTAGGCGAACACGTGAACCTTCGCCTCTGGGTAAAGGTGAGCAAAAATTGGCGGGAAAAAGACGAGAAGGTCAAGGCCTTTGGCTACAAAGCGGATTGAGTGCCAGGGCGTGGTCCTCGCCGCCACGGCCTACGGCGAAAGCGACAAGATTATTCGCCTCTATACGGAGCGGGCGGGGAAGCTTTCCGTCTTGGTGAAGGGGGCCAAGTCCCGCCGCTCCGCTACCGTGGCATTAAGCGAACCCTTTACCTTCGGCCTCTATCGCCTGAGTGCGGGAAAGAGCTTTTACTACTTAAACAGCGGAAAAATCCTCCAGGCCAATATGGGCCTGAGAAACAATTACGACAACATGGTCTACGCCTCCGCCCTGGTGGAGATCGTGGACAAGAGCAGCATGGAAGATGAGGGAACGGCGCGAATTTTTTCCTTAATACGAAAAGCCCTTCACGAACTTTCGTTGACGGAGGCGCCGCTTGCGGTGTTTCTCGGCTTCTTGATCAAGTATTTAAGCTTTATGGGCTACCGGCCCATGTTGCCCGAATCCGACGAAGGGAGCTACGTTTTTTTCTCCGACGCAGGCGCCGTCGAGGCCGATGGGGCCGCCGGGGGAGAGCCTTTGGACGGGCGGGATATTTACACTTTGCGCCATTTGCTATATACTTCTTTAGATAAGATAAATTTGGAAGATGTGGATAAAACCACCTTGGAAAAAATTTATCGCTTGCTGAAAGTCTACACCGTGGTCAATTTACAACTGGACAACATACAATCTCTACAGTTGAGGATGTAGAGGGGAGGAAGAAATGCATTTTCAAGGAATGATACAGAAACTACAAGAGTACTGGAACGAGCAAGGCTGTGTGGTTTTAGAACCCTACGACACGGAAAAAGGGGCCGGAACCATGAGCCCCCATACCTTTACGCGCACCTTGGGGTCCGAACCCTGGCGCACGGTTTACGTCGAGCCTTCCAGACGGCCGGCCGACGGCCGCTACGGCGACAACCCGAACCGCCTCTACCAACATCATCAACTGCAAGTTATTTTAAAACCTTCGCCGGAAGATGTGCAGGAGCTTTACTTAAAGAGCCTGGAAGTTTTGGGCATCGATCCCTTAAAACACGACATTCGCTTTGTCGAAGACAACTGGGAATCCCCCACACTGGGCGCTTGGGGCCTGGGCTGGGAAGTCTGGCTCGACGGCATGGAAATCACACAATTTACCTACTTCCAACAAGTGGGCGGCATTAACTGCGATTTGGAAAGTGCCGAGCTCACCTACGGTTTGGAACGGATCGCCATGTATCTGCAAGATGTGGACACGGTCTACGACATCGACTGGAACGGCCACATTAAATACGGCGACATCTTTAAAAAAGCCGAGTACGAACACTCCAAATACAGCTTCGAAATCGCCGACATCGACCTGCTTAAGCAATTATTCGATATGTACGAAAAAGAAGCGAGCCGCGTCCTGGAATTGGATTTGGTCCTGCCGGGCTACGACTTTGTATTGAAGTGTTCACATACCTTTAACTTGCTGGATGCTCGAGGCGCCATTTCCGTTTCCCAACGGGCGTCGTATATTTCCAGGGTGCGGAACCTGGCTCGCCTGTCGGCGCAAAAATATATTCAACAAAGAGAAGCCATGGGCTACCCACTTATTAAGAACGGGGAGGACGATCATGAGTAATCAAGACAATATCTATTTAATCGAAGTAGGCGTGGAGGAGTTGCCTTCTTCCTACATTCGAAATGCCTTAGACGCCTTTAAGGATTTAGTGGAAACGGCGCTGAATGAAGCAAACTTAGGTTTCGATCACATCGACGCCTACGCCACGCCTCGCCGCTTGAGCCTCATGATTCACGGCATCGACGACACCCAAGGCGATATCGAAGATTGGGTCAAGGGCCCGGCAAAGAAAATCGCCTACAAAGAAGACGGCTCTGTCAACAAGCCATTGGAAGGCTTTATGCGCAGCCAAAACGTCACGGAAGCGGATCTCGAGGTCCGCGAACTGAAGGGCAACGAATACATCTACGCCCACATTCACAAAGCCGGCGAGCCGGCGGAAGTGATTTTGGCGGAAATTATTCCCGATGCCATTCACCACATTCCCTTCCCGAAAAACATGCGTTGGGGCGGAAAAAACCTGCGCTTCGCACGTCCCATTCGCTGGATTCTCTCCATGATGAACGACCGCGTCGTACCCTTTGATTTGGAAGGCATCACCCTGTCCAATGTGACCCGCGGCCACCGCTTCTTGGGCAGCAGCCACATCGAAATCAAGGACGTGCGCGAGTACGAAGAAGCCTTGGAGAAAAATTTCGTCATCCTGGATCAGGACAAGCGAAAAGAATCCATTCTCTATCAAATCAACCACATGGCCAAATCCAACGGCGGCGAAATCCGAAGAGACGACGATCTCTTGGAAGAGCTCACCTTTATCGTGGAATACCCCACGGCGGTCTTGGGCAATGTACAGGAAAAATTCCTCTCCCTTCCCGACGTGGTCATTACGACACCCATGCGCGAACACCTGCGCTACACGCCGGTTTACAGTCCGGAAGGGGATCTGCTTCCCTACTTCATTACCATTCGTAACGGAAACGAAGAATACGCCGATGTCGTAGCCGAAGGCAACGAAAAAGTATTGGAAGCGCGATTGGAAGACGCCCGCTTCTTCTTCGACAACGACAGAGAAAAGCCTTTGGAAGATTACGTAAGCCAATTGGGCGGCATCGTCTTCCAGGAAAAACTGGGAACCATGGCGGACAAGACAGGACGCATTTCCGATCTCGTGGCGCGAATAGGCGAAATTTTAGCCGTCGGCGACAAGACCGTGGAATCGGCCAAGCGCGCCTGCTACCTATCCAAGGCCGACCTCATGACCAATATGGTTCAGGAATTTACGGAGCTTGAAGGCATTATCGGAAGCATTTACGCCAAGCTCGACGGCGAAGAATCTGTCGTATCCGACGCCATTCGCGAACAATACATGCCCGTAGCAAGCGGCGCGGATCTTCCGGAATCCACCACCGGCACCATCGTGTCTTTGGCGGACAAATTCGACACGATCTGCGGCCTCTTTGCCATCGGCGAAGTGCCCACCGGCAGCCAAGACCCCTTTGCCCTTCGCAGAAAGGCCATCGGTATCTTGCGCATGATCAACGAAAAACACTGGGAATTAAGCTTGAGCGACTGCATCGACGCTTCCCTGTTCTCCTTCGTGGATTCCATGGGACTGGTCTTCGATAAAGAAGAAGTGCGCAAGCAAATCCTGAAATTCTTCCGCGGCCGTATCGACACCATGTTGGACGCCGACGGCATACGCTACGACATTATTCAGGCATTAAACGACATCGACGGCGAAGACAGCCTGCGCGTCTTTGAAAAGGCACAAGCCATGCAAAACTTCTTCGTCGATGGCGACCGAAAATCCTTCCTTGAAGCCGTAACCCGGGTGGAAAACATCGCCTCGAAAAACGAACCGAAGGATAAAAAGATCGACGAATCCATTTTAACGGAAGAAGAACGGGCCCTTTACGACAAGGTCCTGGCAGTGGAAGCGGAACTCGACGAAGCATACAGAAAACGGGACGACGCAAGGTATTTGGCGCTGTTGGATTCCTTAACCGACGCCATTCACCTGTACTTCGACCGCGTCATGATTATGGCGGAAGACGAAGGCCTCAGAAACAATCGCCTGGCTTTGATTCAACGAATCGACGCCTTGGTACAACGGGAGTTTAACGGAAACCAAATCGTCGAAGGGTAGGTGCCCGGTGAAACTGAGTAAACGGCAAGAGCAAATCATTCAAATCGTTCGAGAAGAAGGGCCCATTACCGGCGACGACATCGCGGGAATTTTGGACCTGGCCAGGGGCACCATACGCAACGATTTAAGCGTGCTCACCATGCTCGGCTATCTGGACGCCAGGCCCAAGGTGGGCTACTACTACAAGGGCGATCCCACGAATCTTGAAATGCGCAAAATTTTAGACGGCATTCACGTGGAAGAGATCATGAGCGTGCCCGCGGTTCTCGACGAAAAGGCCAGCGTCTACGACGGCATCTGTGCCGTTTTTCTCGAAAACATCGGCACCATCTTCATTACCCGCCAGGGTTTTCTCGTGGGATGCGTGTCCCGAAAAGACCTGCTCCGCTCGGCCATCGGCCAAGTGGATCTTGAAAAGACGCCCCTTTCCATGATCATGACCCGCATGCCCAATATTATTTCCATTGGGCCGAAGGATTCCGTTTACACAGCCGCCCAAGCCATCGATCAATGGGAGATCGACGCCCTGCCCGTGGTGGTAGGGGAGGAGCAGCTGAAAGTTGTGGGCCGCTTGACGAAGACGAATATTAACCGCTTAGTTGTAGAATTAGGGGGAGACGATGAATCTTGATTCCGTACGCGACGACTCGAAACTGATGGTCTACGTCATTAGTGACAGCATCGGTGAAACCGGCGAGTTAATCGCCAAGGCCTCGGTAAAACAATTCGACACGAAGGATTTCGCCATTAAGCGCTACCCCTATACCAACAGCGTGGAACAGGTAAAGCCCTTGCTCGAAGAAGCTGCGGCCCAAAAGCGGGCACTGGTTGTCTACACGAATGTGGACACGGAAACCCGCGCCTACATTAAGAGAAAAGAAAAGGAATTAAACCTGGCCATGGTGGACGTGATGGGCCCGCCCATGGACAAGCTGGAAACTCTTTTGGGCTATGAGCCCATGCGTCAGCCGGGCTTGATCCGTCGCTTGGACGAAAACTACTTTAAAAAAGTGGAGTCCATCGAATTTGCCGTGCAATACGACGACGGCAAGGATCCCCGCGGCGTGGTGAAGGCGGACATCGTCCTCGTCGGCGTGAGCCGCACCTCCAAGACGCCCCTGTCCATGTACTTGGCCAACAAGCTTTACAAAGTGGCCAATGTGCCCTTGGTGCCGGAAGTGCCCGTGCCCAAGGAAGTCTACGAAAAAGACAAGCGCAGGCTCTTCGGCCTCATCGCCAATTCGGAAAAACTCTACACCATCCGGGAAGAGCGGCTCCGGGCGCTTGGATTAAATTCCTCGGCGAAGTATGCCAATGTGGACCGCATCAAAGAAGAAGTGGATTACTCCGTGCAGATCATGAAAGACATCGGCTGCACCATTATCGACGTGTCCAACAAAGCCATTGAAGAGACGGCGGAAATCATTAACGATTACATGATTTCCCGATTTTAGGAGGGCCTATGCTTCAGCGAGAGCGATGGGAAAAAGTTGAAGAGGCGATTTTAGACGAACGGGCCGCACACGCCGCCCGTTCCAAGGGCCGCAGAATGCCGGAGCCCGAGTGCGACATGCGCACCTGTTTTCAACGAGATAGAGACAGGATCATTCACTCCAAGGCCTTTCGCCGCCTGAAACACAAGACCCACGTCTTTATCGCACCGGAGGGAGACCATTACCGCACTCGCCTCACCCACACCTTGGAAGTGGCGCAGATCGCCCGCACCATGGCCCGGGGCCTTCGACTGAACGAAGATCTGGTGGAGGCCATCGCCTTGGGCCACGACTTGGGCCACACCCCCTTCGGCCACTCCGGAGAAGCGGTGTTGAAGCAATTGCACCCGGGTGGCTTCGATCACGCCGCCCACAGTTTGCGTGTGGTGGATCTCTTGGAATCGAAAGGGGATCGGCCGGGGCTGAATCTCACCTGGGAAGTGCGGGACGGGATCTTGCACCATTCCAAAGAGCAGGCCGTGAATCCGGCCCACACCTTGGAAGGGCAGATCATTAAATTTGCCGACCGCATCGCCTATTTAAATCACGACATCGACGATTCCATTCGCGCCGGCGTTCTCTCCATGGATGCCATCCCGAAAGACATCGTCGACACGTTGGGGGCGAGCCATTCCGATCGCATTACCTGCATGGTAAAGAGCGTCATCGAGGCAAGTGAAGGGACGGATGAAATCACCATGGATCCCGCCATTTACGCAGCCATGTCGGATCTGCGCAACTTTATGTTTCAGCGGGTGTATTTCAATCCCACGGTGAAGAGCGAAGACGGGAAGGTGGAGCGGCTTATTCGGGATCTCTACGCCTATTTCATGGAACAGGTCGAGGCGATTCCCGAAGCCCATGTGGCTTTCTCCAAGGCCCACGGCATGAGCCGAGCGGATATGGTCACCGACTACATCGCCGGCATGACCGATCGCTTCGCCATTAATGTGTGGAAGGAACTTTACGTGCCCAAGGATTGGCACAGTTTGTAGAAAGCAGGTGGCAATATGGCTTCGATCATCGACGATGAAATTATTCAGCGGGTAAAAGAAGAGAGCGATATTGTCGAGTGGATCGGTCGATACACAAAACTTGAGAAAAAAGGAAGAAATTACATGGGTCTTTGTCCTTTTCATACGGAAAAGACCCCTTCTTTTTCTGTGCAGCCGGATAAGGGCTACTACCACTGTTTCGGTTGCGGCGCCGGCGGCGATATAATCAAATTTCTCATGGAAAAAGAGGGCCTGGGCTTTATCGAAGCCGTGGAGAAATTGGCGGAAGACCTTCACATCGACTTAAAGCCTTCCTTCAGAGACACGGAGGCGGAAAAAAAGCGGGCCCGCATGGTGGCCATGAACCGGGAGGCGGCCCTTTACTACATGGAAATTTTGAGCCGCAATCCCCACAGCCTGAACTATTTAAAAAACCGCGGCATCGCAAGAGACATGATCATGGCCTTCGGCCTGGGTTTCGCCCCTGCCGGCGGCGATCAACTCTTGGGCCACATGAAGGAGAAGGGCTACGAGGAAAAAGAGCTCTTCGACGCGAACCTTCTCTCCTACAATGAGGAGAAAAACCATTACTACGATCGCTTCAGAAACCGCCTGATCTTTCCCATTATCGACAGAAAATCCCGCGTCGTGGGCTTCGGCGGCCGGGTTCTCGACGACAGCTTGCCGAAATACTTAAACTCCTCGGACACCCTGCTCTACAAAAAGAGCCGGGAGCTCTACGGATTAAATCGCGTCATGAAAGTATCGGATCGCTCACGGATTCTTTTGGTGGAAGGCTATATGGACGTGATCTCCCTTCACGCGGCGGGGATCGGCTACGCCGTGGCGAGTTTGGGCACTTCCCTCACCCGAGAGCAGGCCCGGGTGATTAAGCGCTACGGCAAACAGGTCTTTATCTGCTACGACGGCGACAATGCCGGGCTTCAGGCCACGAACAGGGCCATCGACATCTTGGCTGCGGAAGACATTCGCCCGCGCATCGTCGTGCTGGAAGGGGGAAAAGATCCCGACGAATACATTCGGGACTACGGAAAAATCGCCTTTGAAGGCAAGCTGAACCGGGGCCTTTCCTCCATCGAGTTTCAGGTACAAAATCTGGAAAAAAATTTTCAACTTGAAGACGCCGCTTCCCTCTCGGAATTTTTAAAAGGCGTCACGGCCATTTTGTCGAAGGTGAAAAGCCCGGTGGAGCGGGACGTCTTCGCGAAGAAATTCGCCGAGACCTATGGCGTACGCCCCGAATCCTTCGAAGGAGAAATCCGCCGGGGCAATCTGAATCGGCCAAAGAAAGCGGCGACAACGCCTCAGTCGGATCCCATGGAAAGCTTGTGGCTCAGTCTCTTGCAGTACGGCCTGGAAGACAAAGATTTTTTCGCCATTATCGAAGCGAAGGATCAGTGGAAATTTGTGGCAGGAGAAAGCTGGGGCCTCATGTTTACGACCATGGCGGATCTCTACAAAGAGGACCTTCCGCAGAAGGAGCGCAAGGGGCAATTTTTCGATGCCTATCCGGAGATGAAAGACCGTTTTTATCGCCTCACAAAGGGTATGGATCTAATACAGGGTGAAGCCATCGTCGGCGAGCTGATCGACCGCATTTATGCCGAAGGGCTCAGGCTTCGCAGTCAGAAATTACTACACGATATAGAACATATGGAACAGGCCCATGAGGCGGACGAGAATCAAAGTATGCCCGAGAAATTATATGAACTCAACGAAATAAACCGACGTTTACAGGAAGTAGAAAAGGGGACGAATCATAGATGACGAACAGTATGGATCACAAGGATCAACTCCACCAATTTGACGAACACATTTTGGAAAAAGATCCGGCCATTGAAAAGTTATTTAAAAAAGGCGTCAAGCACGGCAGCTTAACGGCAAAAGAAGTTATCGACGCGCTCGATGACGTGGATTTATCCAGCGATGAAATGGACGACATCTATGCGGAGTTTGAAGATCTCGACGTGGAAATTTTAAAAGACGACGAGGAAAAAAAGCATAAGGCGACGAAAAAGAAGAAAGAACCCACGGAAGTCAAAGGCGGCAGCGTGGACGATCCCGTGCGCATGTATTTAAAAGAGATCGGAAAGATTCCCCTCTTGGAGCCCGACGAAGAAGTGGCCATTGCCAAGCGCATGGAAGAAGGCGACGAGCTGGCCAAGCAGGAACTGGCCGAAGCGAATTTGCGTCTCGTGGTAAGTATCGCCAAGCGCTACGTGGGCCGAGGCATGAGCTTTTTGGATTTAATTCAAGAAGGCAATTTGGGTCTCATGAAGGCCGTAGACAAATTCGATTATAAAAAGGGCTTTAAATTCTCCACCTACGCCACTTGGTGGATTCGCCAAGCCATTACCCGTGCCATTGCCGATCAGGCGCGGACCATTCGTATTCCCGTGCACATGGTGGAAACCATCAATAAATTGGTGCGGGTACAGCGGCAATTGGTGCAAGATTTAGGCCGGGATCCGCAACCGGAAGAAATCGCCGAGGAAATGGGCATTACCGTGGACAAGGTGCGTGAAATTCAAAAGATCGCCCAAGAGCCCGTGAGCCTGGAGACGCCCATCGGCGAAGAAGAGGATTCCCACTTAGGCGACTTTATTCCCGACGACGACATCCTCTCTCCTCAAGAGGCGGCCACCTTTATTCTCCTGAAGGAACAATTAGGCGACGTCCTCACCACCTTGACGGAAAGAGAAAAACAAGTGCTCACCCTGCGCTTCGGCTTGGAAGACGGTCGCGCCCGCACATTGGAAGAAGTGGGCAAGGAATTTGACGTGACCCGGGAGCGGATTCGTCAAATCGAAGCCAAGGCATTGAGAAAGCTGCGCCACCCGAGCCGCAGCAAGAAACTGAAAGACTTTTTGGAATGATTGAATCGTCGAAGCGGCTTACGGCCGTCTTTCATATGACCCCGGCGGTTCACTGTGTGGGAGATATAGGCTGCGATCACGGCTATATCTCCCACGCCCTTTTAGAGACAAACAGAGCCGAGAAAGTCATTGCCACAGACATTTCCGCCCCGAGCCTAAACAAAGCGGCTACACTTCTGACAGGGGCCTTTTGCGGCCGTTTCGAAACCCGCTTGGGTGACGGCTTCGCCCCGATTCGTGCGGGAGAAATTCAAGGCGCCATTATTATGGGCATGGGCGGTCAATTAATCGCCGACATTTTGGCCCGGGGAAAAGACGTGGTGGATTCTCTGGATTGGTGCATCGTTCAGCCCATGCAGGGCGCGGAGGACCTCTTCGATTACTTAAACAGATCGGGCTTTGAATTAATGGAATCAGATCTTGTGGAAGAGCGGGGCAAATTTTATCCCCTCATGAAAATCGCAGCCGGCGGAAGCGATGTTTTTTCCTGGGAAAATTTTATTCATTGCGGCGACTTTCTCGCTATGGCGGAAAAAGAAAAAGCCCGCCTCGAAGGCGTGGCCCGTGCCGTGGAAGCGAGTGGCAAAAAGGATTTAATCGACAAGGCGAAAAAGGACGTGGAAGGATGGGAGGCATACATTGAACTGTGTAGAAATCATCAATAATTTGCGCAAATGGGCGCCGGAAGAGCTTCAGGAGCCCTGGGACGCCAGCGGTTGGCAGATTAAGCTTGCGGATCGCGACGTGACGAATGTGGTGGTGGCCATGGACGTGGTGCCGGAGGTGGTGGATCTCGCGGCGGAAGTCGGCGCGGAATTAATTTTAACCCACCATCCCTTTCTTTTCGGCGGCCTTTCCAATGTGGCGGAAGAGACGGCCAAAGGCGCCATGGTGGTGGATTTGATTCGCCGCGGCATTTCCGTCTACTCCGCCCATACCAATATGGACAAGGCCAAGGGCGGCGTAAACGATCAGTGGATCGACAAGCTCGGGCTTAAAAATGTTCGCGTCTTGTCGGAAGAAGACGAGCTGGGAATCATCGGCGAAAACCACATGGTCCTCGCCGATCTCAAGGCCGTCTTTCAAACCGAAGGTATCGACAATGTGCGGGGCTACGGCGTGAAGAAAGAGGCGGTGGACACAATCGCCTTTGTCGGCGGAAGCGGCGCCGATTACATCGACGAGGCGGCCCTTCAAGGCGCCGATGTGCTCATCACCGGGGATGTGAAGCATCACGACGGCCAGCACGCCGCGGAAATCGACCTCATGGTACTGGACATCGGCCATTTCCACAGCGAAAAGGCCATCTTAATGGCCATGGCGGAGTGGGTGGAAGAAATTTCCGGCGCCCGGGCCCACGTGGTGATGAATTCCCCCTTCGTCTTTGAAATCTGAAACCGAATATGGTAAAATAACTCGTCGAGTACGTCAGTTAACTGCGCGTAGCGAGGAAAGTCCGTGCTCCACAGAGCGAGAATGCCGGATAACGTCCGGTGGGGGCGACCCCAAGGCTAGTGCAACAGAGAGATACCGCCTGCAAAGGTAAGGGTGGAAAGGCGAGGTAAGAGCTCACCAGCGCACAGGCGACTGTGCGGCTATGTAAACCCCATTCGGAGCAAGACCAAAGAGGGAAAAAGGCGGCTGCTCGTCGTCTCCGGTAGGTAGGTCGCTAGAGCTTTCCGGCGACGGAAAGACCAGACAGATAGTTAACCGATACAAAACACGGCTTATAGACGTAGTCGACGAAAGCGGGGGAGACCCCGCTTTTTTAGTGCAAAAATTATGAAAAGACTGATACAATAAATACGTGAATGAATGAACAGAAGAAAAGGAATGCTGATGAAAACAATTCGACTCTTTTTATTGGCGGCGCTTCTTATTTTAACGGGCTGTGAAGCCGCCGAGCCGCCGCAGAAAGAAAAAAAGACGGTGCCCACGGAGGTGAGCCTCGTCGCCTTTGGCGATTACATGATGCACCGGCCCCAGATCAACGCAGCGAGGCGGGGCGATGGCTTTGATTTTACCGAGGACTTTCGCTACGTGAAGCCCTTTATCGACGATGCCGACATTGCCATGATCAATTTGGAAACCACCTTAACCGACGGGGCGAAGGGCTATACCACCTTTCCCATGTTTGCAACGCCCATAGAAATAGCACGGGACTTGAAGGCCGTGGGCTTCGATGTGGTGTCCACGGCCAACAATCATGCCTACGACACCTTCGGGCCCGGTGTGGAGAATACCTACCGCGCCCTCGCCGAGGCGGGAATGGATGTGGTGGGTACCGGCGAGGAGGAAGCGAAGCCCCTCATCAAAACCGTAAAGAACATCAAAATCGGCTTTCTCTCCTACACCTACGGCCTCAACGGAAACGACGGGGTGATGAAAAATAGCGACAAGCCCCACGCCGTGGCCATCTATTCCGAAGAAAAGGTGGACGAGGACATGGCCGCATTAAAGGCGCAAGGCGTCGATGCCGTCGTCTGCTTTATGCATTGGGGCGAGGAGTACACGAAGGCGCCGACGGCCACGCAGAAAAAGCAGGCGGCCTACCTGACGGAAAAAGGCGTGGACATTATTTTCGGAAGCCATCCCCACGTGCCTCTCGCCATCGACAACATCGCGCGGGGCGACAAGCACACCTTCGTCGCCTACTCCATGGGCAATTTCGTCTCCAATCAGCGGCGCGAGTACATGAATATGAGCCGCGTGGAGACGGGGCAAATGGTGCGGGCGCGCCTCAGAAAAGACGAGATGGGCACGAAAGTCGTGGCCTTTCAGCCCGACGCCCTCTACGTGGACAAACATTGGGGTGAGCATCTGTACTTCCACGTGCTTCCCGCGGAGGCCGTATTGAGCGGTGAAATTCCCTGCCCGAGGCGCGATCAAGTGAGAGGGCGGCTGGAAGAGACCGTGAAGGCCCACAGGGAACGTATCAATCCCGATTTAGTATTATCCATTTCCAAGGGAGAAAAACAATGAAAAAGAAAATCACGACATTGGCCTTATTTTTGGCCGCACTGACACTCACCATTTCAAGTTCCGCCGTCTACGCCGCCCGCTTCAAAGACGTAGAAGAAGACCACTGGGCTTATCCCTATATTTCCGAAATGGCGGACAAAGAAGTATTGGAGGGCTATCCCGACGGCACATTCAAGCCGGATCGCCCCGTCAGTTTGCCCGAGATCTTCGTCTTAATTAAACGAATCAAAGCGCCGTCGGCCGCCGCCGTGGAACAAGCCAAAGGATCTTTTGGCGACATGGCGCGGGCAAATGGCGTGCCGGAATGGGCCGTAGAGAGCGCCGCCTATGCTTTGGATCAGGGCATCATGACCCAAAAACAATTGCAGGAAGTCAAAGCTTGCGGTCAGTTGAATGAAAAAGACATCGTCTTTCCGCCGAGAAAAGAAGTGGCGGCCTATTATGCCAGAGCCTTAAATCTTTCTGCGACGAAGGATCACGCCATTCTTAAAATGAAAGACGTTGATGAGATGGGCACCGTGTCCAACGATATGGACGTGCAAATTCCCGCGGCCGATTACGTGGCCGCGCTGGTAAAAGAAAACATCTTGGCTGCCGAAGGCAGCGACGGCTTCTTCCAAGGCGATCGCCCCATTCGCCGCTCGGAAATGGCAAAAATTTCCAAAAAAGCCGGAGACTACGCGGTGCCTGCACAGGCGACGGAAGACGTGGTCATGTATACGAAAGAAGGTTGCAAATATTGCGTCATGGCGAAAGCCATGTTCAGGGATCAACTCCACCGTCCCTTTGTAGAAAAAGACATTTCGAAGGATCCGGAAGCCCACCGCGAATTTAAGGAAAAGGGCTACAAATTTGTGCCGGCGATCATCGTAGGGGATCAGGTCGTCGTGGGTTACAAACCCGATGAAATCACGGCTCTTTTCGACAGGGACAAGAAATAATAAAGCGGCTGCGTAAATTCGCAGGGTATTTTCACGGCAAGTTTATAAATTCTGAATAAAACTGAAAGGAATACAATGAAACGACTCAATCGCGTGGCGGCATTTATACTCATCGTCGCCATCCTTCTTACGCCGGGAGCGGCCTTTGCCGCAACTACGCCGACCATCAGCGCCCAAGGGGCCATCGTTATGGATTATGACACGGGGCAGGTGCTTTATGAAAAAAACGCGGATACACCCCGTTCCGCCGCCTCCATGACAAAGGTCATGACCGCCTACATCGTCCTCGATGCACTGCGCACCGGCGAAGCTACATGGGACACGGTGATTCCCATTTCCGACAACGCCCGCAACCAGTCCCCCTGGGACAAGACGGACTTCGCCGAAACGGAGCGCCTCGGCGATTTGTTTGAACCCTACTTGATTCGCAGCAACAATCAAATGGGCATCGCCATCGGAGAATACTTCGGCGGCGGAAGCGAGGCCACCTTTGCCGAGCGGATGAACGAAAAGGCGAGATTACTCGGCATCGACGCCTGCTACACCGAGGCCAACGGCCTGAAGCCCAATCGCGTCACCCCCAGGGCACAGGCTCTTTTGACCCGCGCCATTATCAGCGACTACCCGGAGATATTAAACACCACCTCGAAGCATCAGACCAAGTATAAAAGCGAAATCTATCGCTCCACCAATCAGTTCTATCGAAAATTCCGCCGCTTCAAGGGAATCAACGGATTTAAAACGGGCACGGCGTCCTACTCCGGCCAATGCCTCACGGCAACCTATACGAAAAAAGGCCGCCGGTTGATCTCCGTGGTCATGGGATCCAAGGGAACTGACGGGCGCTACCATGACACCATGGCTCTATTGAATTACGCCATGAGCCGCTACATGACCTCCCCCTGGGCGAAAGATGTGCCGAGCCGGGCGAACCACGCAGGAATCAACACCGCCGCCTACCGTGGCCTTAAGAGTTTTCAGGGGCGGGAGGCCATGAACCGCGGCGAATTTACCCTCTTAATGGGCCTCGCCCTTCGCCTGCCCATGACGGAAGCAGGCGGTGGCTTTTCTGACGTGCCCGCCGATGCCTACTACGCCAAAGCCGTGGCGGCGGCGAAAAATGCCGGACTGATCGACGGTTACGAAGACGGCAGCTTTCGCCCCGAACGCTTAATCAGTCGGGAAGAAATGGCGAAGATCCTTTTCGTCGCCATGAAATACGACGACAGCGCAAAGGATCTGCCCTTTAAGGACGCGGCGGCCATCGGGCCCGTCTTCCGACCGGCCGTGGCAAACTTGACGGCGCGGGGGATTCTACACGGCAAGGACGGAAACCGATTCGATCCCAAGGGCACGGCGAGCAGAGAAGAAGCTACCCAAATGATGCTGAATTTAAAAAATCAATTAAATTAAACGGACAATCAGAAAATAGAAATGATAAAAGCCCTGCAGGCATGAGAAACGACTGCAGAGGCTTTTTCTTTACTTTGAAAGAGCCATCAAAAAGCCGCGCGGAAGAAATAATTTAAATGAGCTAGAACATAAGAATAAAAAGGCAGCAGAAAGCAAAAATAAAGGAAAAGAGAAGAAATATAAAAACAACAGTTGATAATTAATATCAGCGTGATATAATTTCGAATTAGAAGATCACTTTGCTCATGACAACTTTGGATTAGGTCTGCTATGGAAAAATACATAGATTTGATGCGGACAAAGGGGCCATGGAATTTATAATGAAGGAGAAAATATGAAACAAAAAGAGCAACGACCTCGTTACGGAATGCGAAAATTGTCTGTCGGTTTCGTCTCATGCCTTTTAGGCTTTACCTTAATTGCAGGATTTTTACCGGGGTCCTCCTATGCCGCCTCCGGCTCCGGAACGAATAGGGCAATGGATGCGAATCAAAAGCCGGCGCTTGTCGGGAACCAAAGTATAAGTCGCCTTGAACGCGAGCAAGCGAAAGAGAAAAATTCCAAAGCGGACAAGACCAATGTGGAATTTGCCGAAAGGGTTAGACAGGCCAAGGACGAACTTCAAAGGTACATGAAAACAGTGGAAGAGAAGGTTCTTGACAGCGATTCCATTGAATTTCAGCCGGGCGTGAAAGATGAAGTTAAGGGCGCCGTTGAAAAAGCGAAGACTTTATTAGGCAAAGAAAAAATTACGGAAGAGGAATTGAAATTTATTGAAAGTGTCCCTTATAAAAAGGTTAATGGAAAGAAATCCGGCCTCTTCAGGGATTATACGAAAAAAGCTCTCGTCAATTATAAGGTACTGGGGAAGCGAGATCAGCTCAACCCCCACAATAATAAAAAGTATGTGGCATTAAAGGACAATAAGATTGAAATTCAGTCGAATCTTGCAGGGGCCGGAAAGATCGGCGAGAATGAAGAAGCTTTCTTTAAGCTGAATTATGTGACACAGAAGGATTTTGAAGAAGGGAAACCCAAGGCAGTAAGCAGTCCATCGACGAGGGTGGATACAAGCACGTCGGCGACGCCGAAATATAAGAAGCAGGAAGTGCCTCGGGATGATTACACGGTAAAACAAGTAGCCGGCGGCTATGAAATCGAAATCACGAAGCTACCCGAAAATGCCAAATATATTAAACCTATCGTCTATGTAAAATTTGCAAATGACACGTATTTTGAAAACGGAGATATGGTTGCAGTGACGGCTGCGGAAAATCCGGGAACGCCGAGTACGCCTGAGGCACCGAAAGTAAAGCATCAGGCATTTATTTTCGGCTACGGCGATAACAGCTTCCGCCCGGAAGGAAAGATCAGTCGCGCCGAGGCGGCGTCCATGATCGCCTCACTGGCGGGTTTGGATACGAGCAACAAGGCCAAACCCGATTTCAAAGACACGGACAGCAGTTGGTACAACGAAGTGATTAATGCCATGGTGAAAAATGATTTAATGTTGGCGGATAAAAACGGAAACTTCCGTCCCAACGAACCCATTACGCGAGCCGAATTTGCCCGGGCATTGGCCGGCATCGACAAAAAGACGGATCGCATCGCGCCTTTCGCCGATGTAAAGGGTCATCCTTTTGAAGCTGCCATTAATCAAGCCTTCGGCAACGGCCGAATTATCGGCTACCCCGACGGCACCTTTAAACCCGACGGAGCCATTACGAGGGCTGAAGCCGTGACGATTCTGAATCGTTACGACGGCAGGAATATGAGCAAGCAAGATCTGATGAAGATTAGAGGGAACTTCAATTCCTTTAAGGACGTAAGTGAAAATCACTGGGCATATGTCCAAATCCTCATGGCGGCAAACAATTATCAAGCCATGCTTGATGCATTGGCCGCGCACAAGTAAAATCCCACAGAATCTTTTCTTTTAACTTCTTCCGGAATCCTGTGCGTGTAAGCGATAGATTTCTTTTCGGGGGGCGTGAATCACATGGCTCATGCGCAGGGCATCGTCGATGTCGTGGGCAATGAGGATGCTGGTAAGAGCGTACTTTTCTTTAATGGGCAAATACAATGCCCTTGTCATGGCAACCAAGCGGAAGAATAGCTCGTCTATCGGCCTGCCGTGGCAAATTTAAGACGCGGGGGATTCTACACGGCAAGAACGGAAATATCTTTGATCCCAAGGGCACGGCGAGCCGAGAAGAGGCCACCCAAATGATGCTGAATTTAAAACGCCAATTAGATTAGTTAAACGAAAAAGAGACCTCTTCGACAGAAAAATCGGGGAGGTTTTTTTATATCCCTTCGGAATGAGGTCATTTACGGGAAAATCGCTATTGCGTAACGATGCTTAGAATGGTATATTGAATACAATAAAAGGAATAAGAATATCTGAAATCAGATTTAAAGTAAGGAGGTAGGATGATGAAACGAATACTGACGATTGGTCTATCTGTAGTGCTCCTGTGTTCAAGCCTCGTGTATGCAGCGGATTCTTCCACGCTACCCGGCGGAAACACCGGTGATCTCACCCTCGAGAACGGAGCCGTTCTGTGGCCCGAGGTTTCCGAAGCGGAAAGAAAAGAGATGGAAGAAAAAGAATATGAACTGATGCAGCAGGTGCGGAAGGGAAACACCGGCGACCTTACCTTAGAGGACGGAGCTGTTCTGTGGCCCGAAGTTTCCGAAGCGGAAAGAAAAGAGATGGAAGAAAGCGAATATGAACTGATGCAGCAAGTGCGGAAGGGAAATACCGGCGATCTTACCCTTGAGGACGGAGCTGTCTTGTGGCCAAAGATGCATGAAGGGGAAAGATTAGAGAAGGAAAGAAAAGAAAAAGAGATTGCGAATCAAGTGAAAGATCTCCGTTATCAAGCAGCCTTAAAAGCCAGTGAAAAAGCGGAAGAAGAATATAATAAGACCGGCAAAGTTCCATCAACGGATGAAAAGACGTCGAGGCCTTTCTCTGAAGAGCGAGGGAGCTTTGAAGCCGGCAAGATCTATCAAAATGTCAGAAATGTGCCGGTGAGAAAGCAAGAAACCACGTATTACGGTGGTGTGGCTACGGTGAAGCAATTGGACGATTATTTTAACGGAGAGAGGTATACGCAAAAACAAATTGCCGGCTTTTTAGGCACTACTTTCCAAGGGACTGATTTTTCCCGCGTCAAACAGTTTTTGCGCGATTACGTGAAGTCCGGCTATGTTTTATCGAGCATCGGCAGTTTCGATAACTGGCATCGGATCGTCGTGAACTCCATTGATAACAACAGACCCGCGGTGCTGGATATCTCAACCGATGGTATCGATTCATTCGAGTATCATACGACGGGCCACATTTTAAATGTAAGCGGCTATCGATTTGGCTCGGTACCGAACGAAGTTCAGGTGACGGATCCCCATTATAAATTCAGCGGCACAAAGGTCTATCCGGCGCACGATTTGTATCGGGCAAATCAAAAGCACTTTAGACAGCAAATCATTCATTAAAGAAAGGGGAGCGATCCCCTTTTTTAATTTATAGGACAGATCGTCGTAGGAAAGGATAATAAAGGAAAGGAGAAGGCCATGAAGAAATTTGCCATTGTGTGTATATTGCTTTGCTTGCTTGCCTGTGGGAGAAAAGAGGCCGTGCCTCAGGGGAACTCGGGAGCGGAAAAGGGATTGGAAAATTCGGCTCGGGAGACGAAGGTGCTTTCCGACAATTTAAAAGAGCCGAAGACGATGGAGTTTACCGTCCTTTCCTTGGACGAGATCAAGGAGGGTTTTTCGAAAAAAGAGATTTCCGAGGGCTCAGTTTTCGGATTCGATCCGAAAGAGGAGATTTTATACCAAGACATCAGCGATCCCACTTTGGAAGCGTTTAAAAACATCCGAATCACCGATCTCAAGACCGGTGAGGGTCACGATGTGGAATTGGAGCGCGCCTATAAATACATGGACGCCGAAAAAGTGGTGGATGGGACGTTTTATTTTATCGGATCCAATACGGATGCCGGTGTGGATTACGTCGAGGTTCATCCCGACGGAAAGGTGAAACGAGTGGCCCTTTCGGATTTCGACCGAATCGCCGCCTTTGCCGAAAAAGCGGGCTTTTACGTCAGTTTGGAAAAAGTGCTCGGCGAAAATAAATTGGAAAACGCCATGTACTTTATAGAATACGGCGGGGAGAAGGCAGATGAAATTTTAAATGCGGCCTTTACTTTAGGAAAAGACGAAAAAGTGAAAGAAGGGCATCTGTTTACGAATTTCTACGGCATGGGAAATACCGTGGGATTTCAGGAACTGGACGATTATTCGGAAAATGTCACCGAAGCCAAGGGATCCTATTTGCTGGACAGAGAGAAACATATCCTCTACGAGATCCCTTTTATTACGAGGCTTTCAAGATATTTGGCGGGAGATCCCGACCTCATCGTCAATTTGAACGCGCCGAATCCCGAGGGAGATCCGGAAAAAGATCGCTGCACCCTCTACAAAAAAGAGGACGACGGGTATCGGCCCTATGTCTTGCCGGGCTACGACTATTCGAATTTTCTTCGCGAATCGAGAATTTTGGAGGACGGCCGCCTCTTTATTGACGGGGATATGAGCCTCGACTTCGTAGATCTTTCCGAGATGAGGGCAAAGAAAATTTCTACAAGACAAGAAAATCTGCGCTCGTTCTTTTTCAGCAACGACGGCATTTTGTCTTTCGTGGAAGAAGACGGGGACAAGAGTTATTTGTATTGGGGAAGGGTGGAGAAGTAGTTCGCCGCCTACATGCACCTGAAACGGCCCGCCGGATTTTAATCCATGGATGCTTTAGAAATAAAACAGACAGAAAAAAGGCTCTTTCTCATCCTTTCGATGGGAAAGAGCCTTTCGTATTCATTTAACTGAGTCTTCGGAAGTCTTTTAAGCCATAATGGCTTCCTGAATGGCCTTCTTCGCGTCCAAATAATCGCGGGAGACTTCAAATTCCTTGCGGTCCCCTTCCGGCACCTCGTAGGTGTAGGCGATGGATTTCTTTTTCGGGGACAGGACGTGAATCACATCGCTCATGCGCAGGGCTTCGTCGATGTCGTGGGTAATGAGGATGGTGGTAAGGGCGTATTTGTCCTTAATGGCCAGGTACCAATCCTGCATGGACGCCTTTGTAATGGCGTCTAAGCGGGAGAAGGGCTCGTCCAGGAGCACCAGGTCCTTCGAGAAGAGAAAGGTCCTTAAAAAGGCCGCCCGCTGGGCCATGCCGCCGCTCAATGCGCCGGGGTAGCTGTACTGGGTGCCTTCCAGGCCGAATTCCTTAAAGTAGCCGTCGGCCGCGGCCCGGGCTTCTTCTTTGCTCTTGCCCGAAAGGCGCAGGGGAAGGGAAACATTGTCGATGATCTTTAAATGGCGAAGGAGCAAGTCCTTTTGCAGCATGTAGGCCACATGGCCCGGCTCGCCGGTGACGTCTTCGTCCAGGAGATGCACCGTGCCCGCGTCGGGAACGTCCAGCCCCGCCAAAATGTTAAAGAGGGTGGTTTTCCCGCTGCCGCTTTGGCCCAAAAGGGACACGACTTTTCCCCTGTTCACGGAAAGATTCACTTCGTCCAGCACGACTTTCTCGCCGAAGCGGCGGCAAATGCCTTCGCCCTTTAAGAGGGGCTTATTGGGGGAGGTAGTCATTGCTGAAACCGAAATCTTTCGGAATTTCCCGATCGATTAATTTATTTTCCCAGAGCCAGCCGTAGAAAGCGTTCCAGCGATTGCTGTCGATGATGCCGAATTGTTTCGCATCGGCAATGTATTGTTTGGAAAGGTACGCTTGGCTTTCGTCGATCATTTTCTTATCCAATTCCGGGGAGGCCTTCACTAAAATTTCGGCGGCTTCTTCCGGATGTTCGGCGGCGTATTCGTAGCCTTTGGAAATGGCGGCCAGGGCTTTTTTCGCCGTGTCCGGATCGTTTTTCAGGAAGTCGTTGTTGGCGATTAAAATGGGGCTGTAGTAGTCGAATTCCGGGTGGGATTCGATAAAGGGAATGTAGTTGGTTTCCAGGCCTTCGACCTTGGTTTTAATGCCGTCCCAACCGTAGTAGACCCACACGGCGTCCACATTGCTGTTTAATGCGGCCACGATGTCGGTAACATTGGAGGGAAGAAGGTTGACCTTGGAGAAATCGCCGCCGTCGTCTTCCACCATGGTTTTAATCATGGCAAGTTCGATGGGCATGTTCCAGGTGGCGTAGGTGTGGCCGGTGAGTTTGCCCATGGAGTCGATGCCTTTATCTTTCGCACTCAAAAGGCCGGAGGTGTTGTGTTGCACCATGGCTGCCACAGCGGTAACGGGAAGGGGTTCTTCTTTGGCCCAGGATGCGGCGATGGTGTCTTGGAAGGAGACGCCGAATTCGCCGCCGCCGTTGGCTACCAGGCCTTCCGCGCCGCCTTCCGGCGGTTGCATGATTTCGAGATCGATGCCGGCTTCGTCGAGGAAGCCTTTTTCCTTGGCCACGTAAATTCCCGTGTGGTTCGTGTTCGGGGTCCAGTCCAGGACCAGGCGTACTTTTTGTTTGTCTCCGTCGGCTTTTTTACCGCCGCCGGAGGAACAGCCGGCCAGCATAAAGACGGCCAAAAGGACGGGCAACAAGCGTTTCATGTAACGTTTCATAGTATGCTCCTAACGATTCAATTGTTTCCAGGGCATGGCTTCTCTTTGAAAGAGATTCACCAGGCCCATGAGGATTAAGCTTAAAAACGAGATCAAAAAGATCACGGCAAACATGCGGTCGTAGCTGTATGCGTTTTTCACCCGGGTCATGTAGACACCGAGGCCTTGGAAGCCGCCGAGCCATTCGGCGATGACCGCCCCTACCACGGAGTAGGAGGCGGAGATTTTCAAGGCGGAGAAAAAGCCGTCCAGGGCATTGGGAAGCTTCACATAAGAAAAGATTTCCCGCTTGCCCGCGCCCATGGCGCGCAAAAGGCGCATTTCGTCCACATCCGCCGAGGCGAAGCCCTCGTAGAGATTGACGGCCATGGGAAAGAAGGTGACGATGACGATCAGGACCACCTTCGGCGTCATGCCGTAGCCCATCCAGAGAACCAAAAGGGGCGCGATGGCCACGGTGGGCACCGTTTGCGTGAGGACCAAGAGGGGATAGAGGGCGTCCTTCAAGAAGGCCGAGCGATCCATTAAAAAGGCGCAGAGAAAGCCCGAGACGATGCCGAAGAAAAGGCCCATGGCGGCCTCAAGCAACGTGACTTTTGAATGAACGACCAACAGAGGGAAGTCCTTCACAAAGGCCTTGATGACCTGTACAGGCGAGGGGAGCAGGTAGGCGGGCAAAAGGCCCGACGTGCTCAAGAACTGCCACAGGACGAGCAGGGCGACGATGAGGATGCTCCCTCTGAAGAGTTTACTGATATTTGTCGATTTTTTCATCGATGGATAAAATGGATTCTTTTCCGTGATTTAATTTGACATAGCACATGACGGATTCGGCGCCTTCTTCCAGCACCTTGGCTTGGCATTTGCGGAGCAGGTCGATGATTTCGTCCATGGAATCGCCTTCTACCGTGGTTTCGAAGGGGGCCACCACGTAATTTAAACCGCTTTCGTCGATTACTTTGATAACCTCGTCGACGATGCGAACAACTTCTTTGATGCCGCCGTCTACCGTCGGCAATACTTGAATGGCCATACTTGCTTTCATTTCTTTCTCCTTTCACAAAAAAAGCCGACGCACGGGGTGCATCGGCTCGATCCTTTTACAGCATTACCTGTACAAGTTCAATGGGTTGAGTAATTCTCTCTCAGCTGTGAGCACCCCTATACAGTTAGAGTATACCCGATTTTGAGAGATTCGAAAAGTTTTTATGAGAAAGTGGCGTTATAAATCGCTTCGATGGATTTGTCCGCCTCTTCGTCCAGGACGCCGACGATAATGTTCATTTCGCTGGCCCCTTGGATGATGACGCGGATATTGACATTGGCCCCGGCCAAGGCGCCGAAAATGTGGGCGCTGGTGCCGACGCGGTTTTTCATGTTGCGACCGACGATGGTGATCAGGGCGATGTTGTGGTCCACGGTAATGCGATCGGCATTGGTAAAGGTTTGAAGCTCGGCGATGAGCTGATCGGTTTTATTTTTCAGATATTTGCTGGCGATGACCAGGGAGATGGAGTCGATGGAAGAGGGCATGTGTTCCAGATAAATGTCGTTGGCTTCCAGGACGGAAAGAACTTTTCTGTGAAAGGCCAGATCCCGATTCATGCGGAATTTTTCGATATTGATGACGTCGAAGCCCTTTCTGCAGGCGATCCCCGTAATGTTTTCGCCTTCCATATCGTCGGGCACATTGGCCACGATGTAGGAGCCGTCTTCATCTTTGGCATTGGTGTTTCGGATCACCACGGGAATATTTTTTTCGATGACCGGAAACATGGCTTCGTCGTGCATGACCTTGGCGCCGCTGTAAGAGAGCTCGCGAAGCTCTTCATAGGTGATCTTTTTGATCTTTCGCGGATGGGACACGATGGAAGGATCCACGGCGAGAAGGCCGGAGACGTCGGTCCAGTTTTCGTAGAGATCGGCGCCGACACCTCGGGCCACGATGGCGCCGGAAAGGTCGCTTCCGCCGCGGCTGAAGGTGATGATTTTGCCTGTTGGTGTGGAGCCGTAGAAGCCGGGGATCACGGCACAGGCGTGTTCTTCTTTCATTTCTTCCAGAGCGCGGTAGCTGGCTTCTTCGTCCCATTGGCCGTTTTCGTCGAAGCGAATCACCGTGGCGGCGTCGACGAAATCGTAGCCCAAGTAGGCGGCCAAAATTTTTCCGTTTAAGTATTCGCCTCGGGAGAGGACGTAGGATTTACTCACCTTGCCGGAGGTAATGGTGCTCAAAATCGTGTCAAGCTCCGCCTTCAAATCGAATTCGATGCCGATGCCGTCTAGGATTTCGCGGTAGCGGGCTTCGATCATGCTCATGACTTCGTTGGGCGATAGCTTGTGCACGGCCATGTTGTAGAGAAGAATCAACAGATCCGTCACCTTTTGATCGCCGTTTCGGGCCTTTCCCGGCGCCGAAGGGATGACATAGAGGCGGTTTTCATCGCTTTCGATAATATCTTTAACTTTTTTAAACTGTTCACTATTGGCGAGGGATGAACCGCCGAATTTACATACGATGGGCATAATTTCCTCCTTTAGGTAATCTTATCCTATTGTAAGATTTTTTCTTCATCGAAACAAGTGCTTTTCCGTGAAAAAGCGGTAACAGACGGGAGAAAGAAAAAAGAACCGCCGAAGCGGTTCCGTTTTACGCAAATGTGGATGTAAGAAAGATGGCGATGATCCAAAAGAGTTTTGAGATCAAGTCGATGCTTACGAAGATAATGCCGTACCAGGCGAGAAAATCGCGGCTGTTTTCTTTCGGCAAGATGGAATGGGCCGAGGAATAAGCCAAAAACATAACCCACACATAGAGCAGGATGCTCATGAGGAAATGGGGCGTCACCGCACCCAAAACCGTGCGCCCCATGGCCGTAGAGGCCGGCAGGACGAAAAACACGATGGCCGACGGGATCAGGTACAGGATCCAGTGGAAGAGATTGTCCACGGTACGTTCCCGCAAATTATCTTCCACGCAACTGTTGGTGCGGGCCACATTGTTTGCGAAGAAAAAGCGGAACAGATCGATCAGCGCTTTTAACACGGCAAAGATAACGGCCAGAATGCCGATTCTTCCGAAGGCAAAGAAAATCGGAAGGGTACTGATGACGAGGCCGATGCCTAAAAGGCCGTATACCCCTTGTTTGCCCTTTGCCATGACGCGATCCCGCCCACGGGAGAGTCGGTCGTAGGCCTTTAAGACGTAGGTATTGTCGGAAAGCTCGCAGATTTGATGGTGTTGCTTTTCCTCGGCGGGTTTTTCCGCCTTTTTCACGTCGGATTTTTCTTTTTTCAAACCGGCAAAGAAGGAAGTGAAAGGATTTTCCTTTTTCTCGTCGGATGCCGCCGCTCTTTTTGCCGCCTTTTGAGCCTTGGCCGCCGCCTTGGCTTCTTTTTTCGCCTGCTTGCGGGCTTCTTTTTCAGAAATTGCCTCTGATTCGAAAGCTGCCGGCGCGTCTTTCTCGACGGGCGTGGTTACGGATTTCGTATCGGCGAAGGAATCGGCGGCTTGAATCAAGGTATCATCGGCGCTTTCTTTTTTTGCGACGACCTCCTTCGTCTCGATGAGGGCGTCCTTCTTCGGCTCCTTCCCATCGAAGGCATCGGCGGGGGAGATGGTTTCTTTCTCAGGCGCCTTTTCCGTTGCCGACGCGGGGCTTTCTTTTTTCGCCGTGGTGTCTTCGGATTTTTTATTTTTCGAGAAGAAGGAAGAGAGGACGCCTTTCGAGGTCATTTTTTCCTCGTTTTCTCTTTCCTGTGCGTCTAAAATTTCGTTGACCTTTTTGTTTAAAGAGGACACGTCGCCGGTTTGGGCGAAGGTTTCCTGATCCATGCCCTCCATGTCTTGGGATACGCGCAGGCGATCGGCCTCGGAATCGTCCAACATCTTTTGATTCCGCTCCAGGCGATCGGCCATTTCGCCGAAGACGGAGTAGGGATTGTCTTCCTCGTCGATAAAGCTGTTCCAAATGGCGGAAAAGCTCTTCTTCTTCTTCTTTTTTTCCGTAGGCTGAGCGGGCTGAGGCCGCGTATCGGCTTTTTTCGAATCGGCCGCGGCAGAAGGCGCAGCTTCGACATGGGCGTTTGCCGCTTTTTTCTTCGGCTTTTCTTTTTTCGGCTTCGGGCGCGCGCCGGAGAGGGTTTCGTGTTTTTGAATACTCATGCCCACGTGGGTATCCACTTTATTTAAGTAATTTTTTAAGGCTTCGCCGTCTTCCGGATCGGAGGAGTAGGCGACTTTCGTGTCGCCGCCGGAAGCGGGATGATCCAAACCGGCTTTCGGTGCAGGCGAGGCGTCTTTAAAATTTTTCTCGAAGAGTTTTCGCGCTTCTTCCTGATTGGCACCGCAGACGTGACAAAACTTCGCGCCTTTGACCAGTTCTTCGCCACATTGAAAACAATACAATGGATCGTCCTCCTTCTTCATCTGTTTTACCAAATTATAACATAGATTCGGTTGATTACAGAATGAAGTCATAAAAATGAAGTCATAAAAAAAACTCCGGAAAAACCGGAGCTTTTCTTAAAATCGAATCGTCGATTACTTAGCGGCGTTTTCAGCCTTGTCAGCGGAAGCTTCAGCGTTGTTAGCAGCAGCTTGTGCGTTGTCAGCAGCAGCGTTAGCTTTAGCAGCGTTTTCAGCTTTGTTAGCAGCTTCGTTTTGAGCGTTGTTAGCTTCAGCAGCAGCGTTGTTAGCAGCGTTAGCAGCGTTGTTTGCAGCGTTTTGAGCTTCATCAGCTTTGGGTTGGCAAGCAACGAGACCGAACATAAGGGTACCTACTGCCATAGCGCTAGCGATTTTCTTTAAGTTTTTCATTTCGAAATACCTCCTAAAAGATTCATATCATTGATGTAGTCTTAGTATAACCGCCCCATGTGATAGAATCGTGAAGGATTGGTCAAAATTTTCGGATCCAAACTAAGAAAGGACTAAGGGAAAAGATTTCTCATCGTCCTCTTTTCATGTATACTAATAGCCGGAGGCGATTATGCAAGCACTGTACAGAAGGTATCGGCCCAAGACATTCGACGACGTCGTCGGCCAAGAGATGACCATTACCGCACTGAAAAATCAAATAAAAGAAAACCGCGTTCACCACGCCTATATTTTCTCCGGCACCCGGGGCACAGGCAAGACGTCCGTGGCGAAAATTTTCGCCCGCGCCGTGAACTGCCTTTCCCCTGTGGGGGCCAATCCTTGCAACGAATGCAAGGTCTGCCGCGGGATTTTAGAAGAAAGCCTCTTCGATGTCATGGAAATCGACGCGGCCAGCAACAATTCCGTGGACGACATACGGGAGATTCGCGAGCACGTGGCCTATGCGCCGGCGGTGGCGAAGAAAAAAGTCTACATTATCGACGAGGTCCACATGCTCAGCAAGGGGGCCTTTAACGCCCTTTTGAAAATTTTAGAAGAGCCCCCGGCCCACGCCCTCTTTATTTTGGCCACGACGGAGCCGGAAAAAATTCCCGCCACGATTTTGTCCCGGGCCCAACGCTTTACTTTCTTCCGCTTGAAAGAAGAAGCCATTCAAGGGGAGCTCGCCCGGATTTTGGATTTGGAGAAGAGAAGCTACACCGACGAAGGCCTGGCGGTGATCGCCGCCCACAGCGACGGCAGCATGCGGGACAGCCTTTCCATTTTGGATCAGGTCCTTTCCATGGACGATGGCGTCGTGGACGGGGAGCTTGTGCGCGACGCCTTGGGCCTTACGGAAGAAGAGGGGATTTTTCGCATCGTCGACGGTCTCTTTACGGGAGACGGCGCCCTTATCGTCGATGCATTAAACAGGGCCCACGACCGCGGGAAGAATTTTTCCCTTCTCCTCGACGCCCTCATCGACTACTTCCGCGATCTTTTGTTTTACGGCTACACCCGGGAAGTTCCCAAGGGGCTCAGCGAAAGCGAGGGAGCGGCCTTTGAAGCCCACGCAAAAAATCTGGATGAGGGCTATGGTTTTCAGGTCCTTCAGCTCTTTCAACAGGGGCGGGAGCAGTTTCGCTATGCCAAGGATCCCAAGACCGTGGTAGAAATTCTACTATTGAAAGCCCTTCACTTGAAAGACGCGGGTTCCTTGCCGAGTGACGAAATCGTGTCCTTGGACGCGGCCCCGCGAAAAAAAGTGCCGGTAAAAAAAGCCGAAGAGCCGCGAAAAGAGACGGCAGCGGTTGCATCGTCGCCTGAAGAAAAAACAAAAGACGCCGAAACGATTCCGGAGGCATCGGAAGGGCAGCAGACTTTGAGTGAAGCCCGAGACCGTGATATAATCGAAGGCGACAAGACGGCCCTTGCGGAAGACCGGTGGCAAGAGGTGCAGTCGGCGGTTCGCGAGAAAAGCGTGGCCTGCGCGGCCCTGTTGAAAGACGCACAAAGTACGAAGATGGAAGGGAATCGGCTTACTATATTATTTCAGCCGAAGTTTTCTTTCCATTTGCAGATGTTAAAAAAAGAGGCCAATGTAAAGGCCCTGGCCGAAGGTGTGAAGGAAGCCCTCGGGCCGGAGACGACGGTGGCGGTGGAAGCCATCGGCGATGCGGACGACGATGTCCTTCAGTCCATCGAGCGCGTATTTAAAGACGTAACCATTGAAAAAGAATAAGGAGGCACTATGGCGAAGGGATTTCCCAATATGGGCGGAAAAAATATGAACAATATGATGAAACAGGTACAAAAGTTTCAAAAAGACATGGAAAAAATGCAGGCGGACCTGGATAAACAGGAATTTGAAGCCACCGCAGGGGGCGGCGTCGTCACGGCCGTGGTTAACGGCAAGCAAGAGCTCTTGCGCCTGTCCATCGATCCCGACGTGGTGGATCCCGAAGACGTGGAAACCTTGGAAGACTTAATTCTCGCCGCCATTCGCGAAGCCATGAACAGCGCAAGGGAAAAGACGGAAGGTGAAATGTCCCGCTTGACCGGCGGCCTCAATATGCCGGGTCTGTTTTAATCATGGACAAACCCCTGGAGGAGCTGATCTATCGCCTGAGTCGGCTGCCGGGGATCGGCACGAAGACCGCACGGCGCCTCAGCTACTTTTTGCTCGATGCCCCGCCGGAAGAGGCGGAGCAGTTGGCCGAGGCCATTCAGGAAGCTCGCGAGAAAATCAGAGAGTGTAGCATCTGCCACGATTACACCGATTCCGATCCCTGCAGCATTTGTAAAAGCGAGCACAGGGACCGCACGGTGATCTGCGTGGTGGAGCGGCCTCAGGATGTGCAGGTCATGGAGGCCACGGGCAAGTACAACGGCCTGTACCACGTGCTCCACGGCGTCATCGTGCCGGAGCGTGGCATTGTGCCGCAAAAGCTTCGCATCAAAGAGCTTTTGGAGCGGCTGAAGCACGAGCCGATTAAGGAACTGATCCTCGCCACCAATCCCACGAAAGACGGCGACATGACCGCCCGCTACATTACCCGCACCTTGGCCGATGTGGACATTCACATTACCCGCATCGCTCACGGTATCCCCGTCGGCGGCGATTTGGAATATTACGACGAGCTCACCGTGGCCACGGCCCTTGCTCATCGCACGGATTACAGGGAAAAGTAAAGAAGCACTGTGAACAAGTCTCTCAAGGGGGCTTGTTTTTTTGGGCTCTATAATATCCATTGGGGAGTAAGCTCCTCAATGGATATTTTTGTGCAAAAAGATAGCACTTGTTTTCCCTATCGCCTAAAATTAAATCACCACA